>Ga0316207_10001063_pt1 | contig 36661 bp, 34 predicted proteins | sample 6weekpyrite_MG_FD_204943 | JGI IMG/M metagenome (GOLD analysis project Ga0316207, IMG submission 204943) | Microbial mat bacterial communities from mineral coupon in-situ incubated in ocean water Damariscotta River, Maine, United States -... | ecosystem: Environmental > Aquatic > Marine >... | reverse complement strand
CACCCAGGGTTTTATTAAAGCGATAACAAGTTGTGGCGCAATTTTGTCAGAGTCTTTCCCCGCAGACATTGAAAATGTTAATGAATTGCCAAATCATCTTATTGAATTAGATTTTTAAAAAAAGGGTTGTATCCTTTAATCGGTACGTCAGTAAATTTTCTGAAATTGGATCGGTTGGCAGGCGAGCTCTTCTTAACGTGGTTTTTGTAAGCATACACTGACATCGGTGTACGCTTTATAGGAAAGTGGTTGTGCAGCTTGTTTATCGTTTTAATGGCTATGCTAGACTGACAGCAACATGGAAAGGTTACCATTTAGCACTTATTCAAAAATCCTTTGGCTGCTGCTGATATTATTTTGCATCAGGGTCGTCGCTCAGATCGTGGTGTATTTTGTAGACGTTCCCTTCCTGCCATCCTTTGCGCATTGGCATAGCGACAGTATCCCCTATAGTGCATTAGTGATTTCACAGTTGATTATCATTTTTGTGATGAGTCACGTCGCGCTTAAATTTTCTCGTGGACAGGTTGTCGCTAACCGGCGCATAGGAAGTGGGTTAATCGTGATTGGTGGATTGTATTGTTTATTGATGGCGATCCGCTTAATAACGGGACTTGCCGGACTCAGTGAGCACGATTGGTGGGATAAACCGATCCCCGCTGTATTTCATCTGGTACTGGCGTTATTTATTATTGTAACGGGGCGATTCCACTATCGTTTTTCTCGGATAAAAAAATAAAAAATTATGACACACTCACTTTCAAAATTTGTATTGTCTTGGTTTAGCTATCCGCTGGTAATAGTCGTCGCGGTGATGGTGCATTTGCAACTCATGGCGCAAGGCATGGCACTGCCTATCGCGACCTATGTGCCGGTGTTAAGTGGCGCACTGATCATTACGTGGTTGGAATGGGTGCATCCGTACCGTTCGCAGTGGAGACCTGAGCGTGATGAGGTGAAAGCCGATGCTACTTATATGCTGTTGGTTCAAATTCTACTGCCAAGGCTACTGGGTTTTTTAATTGCGTTAACGCTGTTAACCGAGTCGGGTTCGAAAGACTGGGCGCTCAGTACACTCTGGGTTCATAATTGGCCTATTGGTCTGCAGGCAGTAGCGATGATACTGCTGGCTGATTTTTTGCGTTATTGGGTACATCGTGCAGCGCACAACTATTCTTTTTTGTGGCGTCTTCATGCAGTACATCATTCAACCGATAAGTTGTACTGGGTAAACACAGGGCGATTTCATCCGATAGAGAAGGCCTTGCAGTTTGTTTTTGATGCGATGCCGTTTATTTTATTAGGTGTCGCGCCTGAAGTGCTGGCACTTTACTTTGTGTTTTATGCGCTGAACGGTTTTTTTCAACACAGTAATATTGATCTTCGGTTTGGTTTTCTAAATTACGTATTTAGTACGGCAGAGTTACATCGCTGGCATCATGCAAAATCGATTGAAGAGTCCAGTAGCAATTACGGCAATAACACCATAGTCTGGGATTTATTGTTTGGTAGCTGGTTCTTACCTAAAGGAAAACAAGTCGACACATTAGGCTTATATAATGATGCTTATCCGATGTCGTTCATGTCGCAGTTAAAAACACCATTCACTGCAGGACTGGATAAACGTCCTATTTCAATGTTGGGGCTCAGGGAAGTATGGCGAAACATCATTACGTTATCGTCAGTGCAAGTAGCTAGGATTATATATTGGTGGCCATTTCATCGCGCAACACATCAGCCTTTGAAACAACAGCAACGTGTTTTGAATCGCATTATAAAAGCGAACGCCGAGACGGAGTTTGGCAGTAATCACAACTTTAAGACGATTAAAAGCATTGCTGATTACACACAGCAGGTGCCTATTCAAACCTATACAACACTGCGCCCCTATATTGATAAACAAATTGCGGGTGAAAAGCAGGCGCTCACGAAGGATGTGCCTTTTTATTATGCGCGCACCAGCGGGACCACCGGCGATCCGAAATACATCCCCGTTACACACGATACGTTAGAACAACATCAGCGTAGTTTAGCTATCTTTGCTTATCTTCAATACCGCGCACAACCACAGGCCTTTAGCGGATCATTGTTGGCTATACCCGGGCCGTTTGAAGAAGGACGATTTGATAATGGGATCTGCTTTGGTTCGATCTCAGGATTGATGTATGAAGCGATGCCCAAAAGGTTAAAAGCAAAATACATCGTACCCGATTCGGTCTATTCACTAGAGGATTACACACTAAAGTACCGATTAATCCTTAGACTGATGCTGCCACATATTAATATGAGCTATATCGCTTCAGCCAACCCAACAACATTTAAAAAATTGTTGGTTGAGTTGCAAGCGGATTGGCTGCAACTGCTCGATGATGTAGAAATGGGTGGGTTTTATCGTCTTGACGATTTGTCAGATGAAGTGCAAAAAGATGTGATGCCACTATTAGCGGCAGACCCTGAGCGCGCAGCTAATTTAAGAGAAATAGATACTCCATCTGAGACAGTGCGCTTTGCACAAGTTTGGCCAAACATTCGGTTAGTAGTGACCTGGACAGGTGGTAGTTGCGGGATTGCGGTGAACCATATTAAACCGTCTTTCCCAAGCGATACGGTCTTTATGGATCTTGGTTATTTATCCAGTGAAATGCGTGGCACCATCACCATTGATAAGGCAAGATCCGGCGGTGTCCCCACGCTAATGGATCACTTTTTTGAGTTCATTGAAGTCAGTGAGTATGAGCAAGGTGTTCGTAACACACTGACGTTAGATCAACTGGTTGTTGGCCAGCAGTACTACTTTATTATGACGACGACGGCCGGGTTATATCGTTACTTTATGAATGACATTGTAGAGGTCGTGGGAATGGAAAATGCCACGCCGATGCTGACCTTTATTCAAAAAGGCAAAGGGGTAACCAATATCACGGGTGAAAAGCTGGCCGAGCAGCAAATAATTAATGCCATGGAATCGATTAAGCAAACGCACAATGTTGATATTCCCTTTTATCTGGTGCTTGCTTGTGTGGAACAAGCACACTATGTGATTTATATAGAAATGGGAACGGGTGAACCGTCATTACTACCGTTAACTGATGACATAGAACACGCACTCAATCAGGCTAATATTGAGTATGCCAGCAAAAGGGAAAGCGGCCGATTAAACAAACTTGAGGTAAAGTATCTCAAAGCAGGCACGGCTGATGCGTATAAAAACTTTTGCGTTGAAAAAGGCCAGCGTGAGAGCCAATACAAACCACTGTTGTTACAGTACCAGTCGGATAATACGTTCCCCTTTGAGGAGTATGTAGTAACGGTGATTACACCATGATATTGACCTCGTTAATGATAACCTCATTAGATATTCCTTTTAAGGTGTCCTTTAGCCATTCCTCGGCAACACGAGATAAAACCCAAACGGCTTGGGTAACAGCTCAATCTGTAACGGATACTGGTTATGGTGAATCTTGCCCCCGATCTTATGTGACCGGTGAGGATATGGATTCGGTAACGACGTTCTTTAAACGTCATCATGATGACGTCATTGCATCAATTCATGATCTCGCATCATTACAGCAATGGGTTGCGTCACATGAAACGGACATCAATCAACACCCCGCAGCATGGTGTGCCATTGAGCTGGCATTGCTTGATGTGTTTGGTAAGCAGATGGGCAGCCACATCGAAGCCTTATTGGGTGTTAATGCACTGCATGGTGAGTACGCTTATACCGCGGTGTTGGGAGATAGCCCTATTGAAGCGTACACCAAACAGGTTAAACAGTATGCTGCGCTGGGATTTAACGATTACAAAATAAAGATTACGGATGACGTTGAAAGTAATCAGGTAAAAATCAACTTGGTAAAAGAAAGCATCCCAAATGCACGGATCCGATTAGATGCCAATAACTTATGGACAGATGCTGATTCGGCTATTGAGCACTTGTCAGCATTACACAGTCCTCTTTTTGCGGTAGAGGAGCCCCTTGCCGCTGGTGATATAAAGGGCATGAATGCGATCGCCGATGCATTGGGCATAAAAATGATTCTCGATGAATCTTTTTTGAATAAATCACACTTTCAGAATCTGTTAGACAAACCCGCTCACTGGATCCTTAATTTACGTGTATCAAAGCTAGGTGGACTCATACGCGCTTTAGAATGCGCGGAACTTGCAAAACAATATGGTATTGATTGTATTGTGGGTGCGCAGGTCGGTGAGACCAGTTTATTGACGCGGGCAGGGCTGACACTGGCACAGGCATGCAAGCCTAATTTAGTTGCGCAAGAAGGTGCCTATGGCCTTCATTTATTAGAAGAAGATGTGTGTGAGCAACCATTGATGTTTGGCAAGCAAGGTAAGTTAGATGCCAGTAAAACAAGCAGCCTAACTCAGCCTGGTTTTGGTCTTATGATGAAAATAAAAGGGGTCAGTGACAAACGATAACCATTTGCATTAGTATGTAGAAAGAAACGCGTAAACTAAATTTCTGGAGGTCTCTATGAGACGAATTATTTTTGTTTCTGCATTATTAATATTGGTCAGCGCCTGCGACAAGGATCAGAACACCACGGGATCGAGCGATACGCCGGCAACGCCAGAAGCGACAAAAGAGACCACAATGACCGGACCGATGAGCTTTTTCATTACCAGTGTCGGCGGTGGCGATGGCGCCAATTTTGGCGGGATCGAAGGTGCTGATGAGCATTGTCAGGATCTTGCCTCGGACGTGGGTGCTGATAACAAGACCTGGCGTGCTTATCTGAGCACGACCGGTAGATATTATCCGAAGAACCCAGAAAATAATGCTGCCTCGGTGCATGCCCGTGATCGGATTGGCACGGGTCCCTGGTTTAATGCCAAAGGTGTGCTGATTGCCCGCGATGTAGAACATCTGCACAGCGGCAACAATATCAACAAGCAAACCGGACTCAGTGAAAAGGGAACAGAGATTAACGGGCGAGGCGATAAGCCTAACAAACACGACATTCTCACCGGCTCGCGTGCAGACGGCACCGCATTCTCACCGCATATGAATTATACCTGTGGCAACTGGACTAGAAACGAGGAGGGTGCTGCCGCAGTGGGTCATCACGATTTAACCGGACCGATGCCGGATAACTGGGCTAGCTCCTGGAACTTTGCACACTTCAGTAGGGGTTGCAGTCAGAAGGCACTCGAAAGCTCGGGTGGTTCAGGCCTGTTATATTGTTTTGCGATTGATTGATTCCTAATAATAGCAATAAAAGGGGTCAGTACCCTTTTATTGGAATATCCGTAAACGTTCAGCTTAACGGGTGGCGAATTAATTTAGGTGACTTTATACTGATCGGATGGAAATGATCAGTATTTTCATGATCGGTTTTTCGATCATTGTCGCCATCACGCTCTGCGTGACGTATTTGTTTTTTATTAAGCATGTTAACAAGAACGCTCTGACGATCCTTTCGTGTGTGGGATTGTTAGGGGGATTAGTTACTGCGCAGTTCTACCACTATACCTTTTATACGTCAGACTTTGATCCGCTCTCGAGCACAGAATATCGGCTGTTGATCCTTTTTCTGCCGGCGATGTTCTATTTTTTTAGCCGCTCAATTTTGTTTCCTGATCTGACGGTCAGGCCAGTCCATTTAATCCATTTTTTACCGTTACCGCTGGCTTTTTTTGCCCCCCTTGAGTTCACGGTGCCGGTCGCTTTTCTCATTGGAACGGGCTATTGCCTCTGGTTAACGAACATTGTCTATCATTTGCGCGGTGCACGTAAACGTTTTGGATTGGTGTTCGTTTTCTTTAGCTTTTTCACGGTGGTTGCTATTTTCGTGTTGATTTTCGGGTTTGTTGCGACCTATGTTGATGCGGCCTATTTTTATCACTTCTACACAGCCGGCATAGGGGTGAGCTTGATCCTGGTGATTGGCACGCTCTTGGTGTTCCCGAATGTGTTGAGTGAAATTGACGAGGTCGTGCGACTCGGCTATTCCAACTCGACCCTGGCCAACATCGATATAGAGGCCAGCAAGCAGCGCCTCAACGAACTCATCACGGTTGCCAAGATGTACCAGAATGAGAACCTGAGTTTGGCGCTGTTGGCGGATGCGATGAAGATCTCCCACCATCAGCTGTCAGAGCTGATTAACTCTCAATATGAGATGGGCTTTTCGCAATACATCCGTCTGCAGCGTGTTGAGGCGGCCAAGCAGTTATTAAAATCTGAAGCAGATGCCTCGATTCTGTCTATCAGTATGGAAGTGGGCTTTAAGTCACAGTCCAATTTTTATGCCGCCTTCAAGGAAATCACGGGGGATTCCCCCGGCAATTACCGAAAATTAGTTTTAAATTAGTCTCTTTCTTCTTCTTTTATCATTCTGGAGTATTTTAAGTCATTGAATGTCTTTGACTTAATGTTTTTATATTCATTTTTTATCATTTTGGAAGCGATAACGTTTATTCATCCCTAATGTGGGTCATGACAGTTAAACAATGACCGAGGAGAACAAAATGATGATTGAAATGACGTACGCAACTTATATTGTGATCAGTATCGCGATGACCATCTGGGTCGCACGCACCTTAAGTAAAAACGGTCAGGTATTTTTGGTTGATAGTTTTGATGGCAATGAAAACCTGGCGGAATCCGTTAACCATTTGTTGGTGGTTGGTTTTTACTTACTCAATATCGGTTACATCCTGTTAGCACTGAAGACTTATAAACAAATAGACACATTAAGAGTGTCTATCGAGTTCTTAAGTGAGCAAGTTGGGCTTGTTCTACTCGTGCTCGGTGCGCTGCATATTATTAATGTCATTGTTATTGCTAAATGGCGTCATCGCGCTGTTAGTAATAAGTCACTGCGCGAAGCGGTGGAGCTCATCAATGAGTGATAATTCATTGGTGGCTTTATTCGTAGCAAGTGGGGAACAATAGGATATTTTATAGGTGCTTGATAGATGAAAATTCTGTTAACAGGTGGTAGTGGGTTCATTGGCGGTTATATCGCCAAGGAAGTGAGGTCGGCGGGTCATGAGCTGGTTATGGCGAGTCGTAGCAATGGTGTGGATTTCAACCGCATGCTAAATGCTAGTGACTGGTTGCCTTACCTGCAAGGGGTTGATGCGGTGATTAATAGTGTTGGCATTATTGCCGAAACACGTGGGCAACGTTTTTATGAGTTACATACACAAGCACCTATTGCATTGTTTCAAGCCTGTGAGAAGGCAGGCGTAAAACGTGTTATTCAGATTTCCGCATTAGGTGCTGATGAAGCGGCGTTTACGCCTTATCAACTCAGTAAAAAGGCAGCGGATGATTATTTACGCAGCTTATCGTTAGCGTGGTTTATTTTACGACCCTCATTGGTGTATGGCGCCGGTGGCAAGAGTGCTGCTTTGTTTGAGTTCATGGCAAACTTGCCCTTAGTGCCGGTGATTGAACAGGGCACACAATCTATTCAGCCAGTGCACATCAACGATCTGGTTGATGGGGTGTTGGCGTGTCTTGATGCGACACCGGCACAACGTACCATTGATGTTGTCGGCCCGTCAGCGATCAGTTTTGTCGAGTGGCTACAACGTTTGCGTGCCAAGAACGGTAAACACACGGCGCATACGCTGTCAGTACCATTCAAGCTCATGTTGGCTTTTTCACGCCTTGGCCGTTTTGTTGCTCCGTTGTTGCATCCGGATAACTTACGCATGCTTCAACAGGGGAATTCAGCCGATGCACAAGCATTAAGTAAGTTGCTAGGGAGGAACCCGCATGATGTACCTTAGTTTGAAGGCTCTACATTTACTCAGCATGGTCGTGCTGTTTGGTACAGGCTTGGGTAGCGCCTGGTATAAATGGATGTCAGATCGCAGTGGGGATGTGGCACATATTGCGGCGACTAATCGTCAGGTGGTGTTGGCAGACTGGTTGTTTACCACGCCAACCATTCTAATCCAGCCGTTAACAGGGATTGGTATGTTAGTGATACTGGATATTCCGTATACGGCCCCCTGGATCATGGCCAGTCTCATCTTATATGGGTTTGCGGGTGCCTGTTGGATCCCCGTGGTGTGGTTGCAGATCCGTATGCAAAAATTATCTGAGCAAGCCAACATCACAGGGGGAGTCTTACCAGATCAATACTGGCGCTATGCACGATACTGGTTTTGGCTAGGTGTGCCAGCATTTATATCAATGGTACTGATTGTTTTTTTGATGGTGTACAAGTTTGCCTAGGAGGTGAGAAGTGAAAGAGCAGAATATTATGCGTCAGGCGTTAGGTGAACAGTGGGAGAGCTTACCCGCGTCATTGCAGGCACACTATCAGGACAATGCGAATACAGATATTGGTACATTGGATATCGAGTATCCACGCGCGATGCAGTTATTTTTGAATTTGTTGCATTTATTCGGCGCGCTGCTAAACAGGCGAGGCACTGCAATCGCCACCTCGGTCGAAAAAGAGATAAAAGGTGAGACACAATATTGGAACCGAACATTACGCTTCCCAGATGGTGAGACGATGTTGTTCACAAGTCGATGGGTTTATGCAGGCGGAAATCAACTGATCGAATATGTGAATGCATTTTTAGGGTTACGTATGGCTGTCCACGTGAAAGAAGGTAAATTGTATTATGAAGGTGTTCACTATGTGGTTAAGCTGGGTCGAATACGTATACCGATACCAGAGTGGTTGATGCTAGGCCATACGACGATTGTTGAAACTCAGGTTGATGAGAAAAATTTTGCGATGGATTTTCGGTTACGCCACCCATTGTTCGGACAGATATACCGCTATGCGGGAAAATTTGAGACAAGGACAAAGATCGAGCCCAGCCATGAATAAAGAGTTGATGCGAACAAGTGAAATTGATGGTCGTTATGTGGTGATATTTGATGGGGTGTGCAATTTTTGTAATGGTACCGTCAACTTTATTATTAAGCGTGATGCAAACGGGGTGTTTTGTTTTGCTCCGATGCAAAATGATTTGGCTAAAGCGCTTGCTCGTGAGTATTATCATGGCGAAACGACACTTGATACGTTGATATTAATCAAGCATGAAAAGGTCTATATTCGTTCAAATGCAGCACTTGAGATAGCGAAAGACTTATCTGGTTATTGGTTTTTGTTAAATATATTCAAAGTCATTCCCAGACCAATCAGAGACTTTTTATACAATACCTTTGCAAAAAAACGTTATGCCTTGTTTGGTAAACGAAATCACTGCATGGTGCCCACAAAAGATGTTTTGGATAAATTTGTGGGGATTCAGCAATAAATAAATAAGTGGGGTCATAAGTTGGGGTCAGAGCACAGTTTTCGCTAATATAGGGTGTAACAATAATGAGATAACGCTATGGCAAAATTAATAATGCTCATCGCCGGACTATCTGGCGGATTATCAGTCATCCTGGGCGCCTTTGCCGCGCATGGCTTAAAGAAGAAAATATCACCTGATATGTTGTCTGTTTTCAAAACAGGTGTCGACTATCAGTTTTATCATTCTTTCGCACTCGCGATGGTTGGGTTGTCACTGATTGCTCAGGGCGTTGAACAAGGCATGTATTTAACTTGGGCTTTTGCCTGTTTTGGTATTGGTATTATCCTTTTTAGCGGTTCACTTTATTTGTTGGCGTTAACTCAAAAGAAAATATTTGGTCCAATCACGCCACTGGGCGGTTTGTTTTTTATTCTCGGCTGGGTGTTTTTTTCCCTTCACTGGGTATAGAAATAAGTGGGTTCAGAGCACGGTTTTCAATAATAAATAAAGAACAATAGTGTATTAACTAAGCGGGGTTTGACGGTCGTTTATGCGTCTTCTGCTTGCCTTTTTTCATTCTGGCCTTATATATGTTGCCTCAATTACTTATATAGGCCATATATATATTGCCAATATTATGATAATAGGCTATATATATGTTGTATAAATACGAATGAACGGCCATCTAGAGGGTGGATGCGATGTTAAAGACACTCATACAGGAACAATATCGAGATAAAGTGGATCAGGTGAGCCAATTAACTGGCCTTGTGCGCCCAAAAGAAGGCTGGATCCGGACACTGCGTAAGGCCCTTGGCATGTCTGGGCCGCAATTAGCGATGCGTTTAAAGGTGAGTAAATCTCAAATGTCCCAGATGGAACGCTTTGAAATAGAAGATCGCATTACGCTCAAACAGTTACGCAAAGTGGCGCAGGCAACCGATTGCGAACTGATCTATGCACTGGTACCCCGCAAGCCCGTCAATGATATGTTGTGGGAACGCGCGTTGGAAAAAGCCAAAGCGTTGGTTGAAAAAACTGATGTACAGATGAAGCTTGAGGCACAGCAACTTTCACCCAGCAAGTTAGATGAGTTTATTGAGAAAGAAGCAAAACGGTTGATGCAGGATAGGCCTCGTGATTTTTGGGAAGGCTAATGAATTTCGATTCGCCTAAAGGAGCTACACCGCTCGATCCTGATGAACTTGAAGGGCTAAAATTATCGCATATACAAACGCGAGAAGAATTAGATCAGGTTGAGCAGGCCAATATACAAGAGGGACTTAATTGGTTATCGCGACAACGAAAATACACAAAATTTCTAAATGAGGCCTTTGTAAGGGAATTACATAAACAGTTATTCGGCCAAGTGTGGGCCTGGGCAGGACAGTTTCGACAAAGCGAAAAAAATATTGGTATCGATCCACTTTATATCAGTGTCCAATTACATGACTTATTAGCAGATGCACAAGTATGGATTGATCAAGGGACGTATTCACGCGAGGAATTTGCCGCACGTTTTCATCATCGTCTTGTTAAGATCCATCCCTTTCCCAATGGTAATGGCCGTCATGCACGTATTATGACGGATGTTCTATTAGAGAAGATGATGGACGCTGCGCCCATCAATTGGGGAGGAAATTCATTAGTGGCAGATGGCGAACATCGTCAAATGTATATTGCTGCGTTGCAAGCAGCCGATAAACATGATTATGAACCACTGATTGATTTTGTTTCTCACTAAAAAAGTGGTTAAGTTATTTTTTAAATAAGTGGGGATACCTCAGGGTCAGACCCCTTTCTCTATTTTAGTTTTTACGAACGATAATTTTCTGATACCCCAGGCTTATGTAGTTATTGATTTGTGATGGTCCTGTGGGAGCTACATCGACTAGCGAACTGAATTCAGTGTCGGAAACATTTCGCCATTCTGCCAACGTACCGCATACGTGCAATTCTATATCCTTACTGACGAGACTTTGCACTTTGCTTTTTAAGCCCCGATTTTTTTTCAGACTTTCTTTTCGCAATGCAAATTGTTCAGCACCGTGGCTGACCACGGCGATATCCAGACCGGGGAATTTTTTTCGCAGCTGTGAGCTTAAGCGCTGCGTTTCCGGGATTGCCCAGTCAAGGTAGTGTTTATCGCCACTGACGATTTCAAATACTATCCCGGCGGGTTCCTGTTCTGACTTAATCAGTTCTGAGATTTGTTGACGATGGTTCTCTGACGCCTGGGCGATTGAGGCGCTAGCGAATATCAACAAAGGAATAAGTAATTTTGAAACGTGTAAAGTCAAATTATGCATAGTGTGTCTTTTTGTTTGATGAGGAATGGCTGTTAAACATGAATGATATGACTATTTAACCAAGGTGTAGTTCCCTAAAAAATTAACTGAGATTTTCAATTATTCCCCCTGTTGTAGCTAATCAAGGGGCGGAGAAATTAAATAAGAATAATTGCTCTCTGTTCGATGTTTTTTATTTTCATAGTTCATCAAGATTTAATCAATAAGCCATATTTTTGTCATACATAATATTTATTGTTTAGCTCCCTGAATTTTACAGGGCATATCACTATTCCTATACGGAGAAGGGAGCTATCAAATGAACAAAAGTATTATTGCAGCCTCAGTTGTTGCCGCTATATCCGGCGTTGCTTTTACGGGCACCGGTTATGCCGATGATGAAAGCAAAACACGTCAATTCTCAAAATTTAAACAACTCGATGAATCAGCTAACCGTGCCGACTTCGATGCTAATGCACCGTGGAAACTGCCGCGTGGTTTCAGCCAGCGTATTGTTTCAGATGAAAGCGATCTAAACATTTACCTGCAGCCCACTTACACCGATCGCAGCACGGGTATACCAGAAGCACAGAGCAATGACTGGCATGACATGAACACAGTCAATGAAACAGGTCTGCAGGCAGGTCGTTTCATGTACCGCACACATGAGGTACGTGGTAACACTGAACGTGGTGGTACTGTGTCTGTAGTTGATCTGGAAACAGGCGAAGCCAAGGTTATCGCTGAAGACCCGTCATACGATGCCCTCGATGGTATTGTCTGGACTCCATGGGGCACAGTGCTGTTTGCAGAAGAAACGACAAATGGTCGTCTGTTTGAACTTGTTCCTGATGCAAATGATCCTTCGATAGCCGCAGCCGTGATAGATCGACCAGCAGTTGGTCGGCTTGCTCACGAAGGTATCGAAGTCGATGGTGCTGGCAATGTTTATGTTGTTGACGAATACCGTGGTCGTACTGAATCACGTGTATCAAGAGGCAATACTTGTGGCGGCATCACTCCTTGTGGCGGTGGTATTTACAAGTTTGTACCTTATGTAGAAGGTGACTTGTCAGATGGCGAACTGTTCATACTGAAAGTGAACGGTGCTGACGGTATTGGCCAGGGTGAATGGGTGGGTCCTATTGATCCACTGAACGCGCGCGCTGCAGGTTCGCTGGCAGGTGGTCAGAGTTACCAACGGCCTGAAGATATTGAGGTTATCGACAACGTCCTTTACGTAGCTGTTACTGAAGGTCCGCGAGATGTCGAGACTGACCTCAATTCAGGTGAGCTGGCCTTCCAACGTGAATTGTATGAAGGCCGTGTTATAGCCATCAACCTCGACACATTGAAAGTGTCTGACTTTATTAAGCCAGGTGTTAACGTGCCACGTGAAGTTGGTCGCCCGGGTGATGAAGACCATCAGACTGGTTTCGACAGTGTTGATAACCTTGCTAGTGGCCCTGATGGCAGTCTTATTGTCATTGAAGACAATGTCCCATCTGACATTTGGGTTGCCAGCACTCGTAAGGTCAACGACCTGGGAGCATCTGAAAAAGTGGAGTTGTTTGCTTCACTGACCGATCCAAGTGCCGAGGGTACGGGTATTTACATTAGCCCAACAGATCCACGCACACTCTACGTCAATATTCAGCATTCATCGGTTGATGATGGCGATGGTACCTGGGCCATCACACGTAATCGTTCTTTTAAGCGTAAGCGCGATGATGATTAAAAAAAGAAATACTGCAGGGAAGAGCAACGTGACACTGTGATCCCCTGAACGGGTACACAGAAGAACGTGCACAATAATAAGGGCGGCCAGGAAGGCCGCCCGACTTATTTATTTACCTTTTCTAATTTTTTCCTGCTTTTGCAAAGAAGGCCACGGCCAGTCGTTTAGCCACATTATCGGGTAGTTGATGTCGGGTGGAGTGGATTAAACGTGGTCTGTCACTTAAGATTGCATATCATATAACCTTCGGTTGGATGACTATGAATAATCAACATAATCAGTTTCGTCGTCGTTTCTTGCAGCTTATGGCTCTTGGTGCCAGTGGGCTGGCAGTGCCGCGGTTTAGCCAGGCCGGCACGGCTTCATTTATTACCAAACCCATACCTTCCAGTCGCGAACGTCTGCCGGTGATCGGCTTGGGCAGTTCGCGCACGTTTAATGTCGGTAACGATCCGCTTGGCCTGGATAATGTCGCCGAAGTCATGCGCCACTTTTTTAACGCGGGTGGCAAACTGATTGACTCATCACCCATGTATGGCTCGTCACAAACCGCCATTGGTTATGGCCTGAAAAAACTGGCTAAAACAAAAGCTGTTTTTTCGGCGGACAAGGTCTGGACATGGGACCATGATGAGAGCCCTGTGCAAATGGAACAATCCAGACAATACTGGCAAGTTGATAGCTTTGACCTGATGCAGGTGCATAACCTGGTGGCGTGGCAACAACGTCTACAAACTCTGGCGCGCATGAAACAACAGGGACAGATCCGTTATGTGGGCATTACTACTTCGCATGCTCGACGCCATGAGGAACTAGAACAGATCATGAAAACCGAACCGCTTGATTTTGTGCAGTTCAGTTACAATATTCTTGATCGTGAGGTCGAAGCGAGACTGTTACCGCTGGCGGCGAAACGTGGCATTGCCGTGATCATAAACCGGCCATTTCAACGCGGTGAATTAATTGATGCACTCAAAGATAAACCCTTGCCAGACTGGGCAAACACTATCGACTGCAAAAGCTGGCCACAATTTTTACTCAAGTTTGTTGTCTCACACCCTGCTGTAACCTGTGCCATTCCGGCGACCACACAGGTTGCACATTTACAGGAAAATATGGCGGCAGGTTTTGCGCCGATGCCAGATGCGGCCATGCGCGCACGCATGATTGACTATGTTGAAAAAATACTTTGATACAGATGTCGACAATCAACGAGACTGAAACGTAATGGGTGATCTGGCAAGTTACCGACTATCTGATTTTATCCTGTTCTCAGAAACGGTCTATTACCGGCAATTCGAACTTTATAATCAGGCCGTCTGGCCGCTGCATACTGTGGCCATACTGTTTTCCTTGTTGCTTGGTTATGCACTGTGGAAAAAGCCGGCCTGGGCCGGGCGAGTGATTTCAGGATTACTGGTTGTGGCCTGGTTGTGGGTGGCGTGGGATTTTTTATATCAACGTTTTCAGCAAATCCATGTGGTGGCCGAGTACTATGCGCTTGGCTTTGCTCTGCAAGCGGGCTTGCTCGCCTCGTATGGTGTTATAAAAAACCGCCTGACACGCTGTACCACAAGTCAGCTTAGGATAATGATCAGCGCAATGGCTTTGTTTGTTGCTTTGGTCTTGTATCCCTTTACCCCACTCATGATCGGCCGTAACTGGTTGCAGTTCGAAATGTTTGCTATCGCCCCCGATCCTACGGTGTTAGCCACGCTCGCTATTTTGTTTATTTATAAAGCGCCCAAAGCCCTTTATGTGATTCCAGTCATCTGGGTAATCGTGAGCGGCATGACATTATTTGTGATGCAGTAGAAATAAAAGGGGTCTGACCCTTTTTATTTTTCACACGAGTAAAGTGCAGATTGCAGCGTTGTTTTGATATAAGTCATTGACGTTCAGCCCTTTGTAGTAGCAGACTGTTCAAATAATGTATTAGTTCGGAGAATTTGATGTCGAATAATAATGAACTTAAGCCGGAATCGCTTTATACCCGAACTGATCCAGGTGTTTTACAATTCAAGACCACAGATGAGTTGCAAGCGCTTGAAGAGGTCATTGGTCAGACTCGCGCCATTGATGCTATCGAGTTTGGAACGCAGATCGAAAAGCCGGGTTTTAATGTATTCGTGCTTGGCCCGTCAGGGGTCGGCAAACAGTCAACCATTCTGCAATATTTATCCGCACAAGCGGCCTCACGGGGGACACCTTCTGATTGGTGTTATGTAAATAATTTTGCACACCCTCACCGACCTTCGATGCTGCAACTGCCTGCAGGAAAAGGTCAGCAGTTATCCGATGATATGCAGAAACTGATCCGTGATGTCCGCACATCGATGCCCGTTGCATTTGAGTCAAATGAATACAGGGTGAAGAGCGAAGAAATTCAGGAAAAGTATGAAAGTTTCCGAGAAGAGGGTTTTCGGAAATTATCTGAAGAGGCGGCGACACACAACGTGTCGATTATCAAGAACGAAAATGATTATCAGATAGGGCCCATTGTTGATGACAAGGTTATTGATGTTGATGAGTTTTTAAAGCTTCCCAAGGACAAGCAAGAGAAGATGACTGACATCATCGAGATCTTTGAAGATAAACTGAGCGCGCTATTACACGGGATGCCACGGCTTGCAAGGGAGGAAAGCGAAGAGATACAAAAACTTAATCACAATACTGCCATCGTTGCTGTCGAATCCTTAATCAAAGGCCTCGTTGATAATTACTGTGACCACCCGGACGTGTGTCGTTATTTTAATAACGTAAAAAATGATATCGCAATGCATGTGGATGACTTCATCGACCACAAGGAATCAGCTGATCTCATGGGCATGATGAGTGGTGAGGTGGTCTCGTTCAAGCGTTATGAAGTTAACCTGCTAATCGATAATGAAAAAACCACGGGCGCACCTGTTATTTATGAGGATCATCCTGTTTACCAAAACCTGATAGGCAGGGTGGAACATGAATCGAGAATGGGGGCTCTGGTTACCGATTTTACGCATATAAAACCCGGGGCGTTACATAAGGCAAATGGCGGCTACCTTGTGTTAGAAGTTAACAAGTTATTACGCTATCCGTTCTCATGGGATGCACTGAAGCGTGCGCTGTATGCCAACAAAATATCAATGCAATCCCTCAGCTCTCTGTACGGTGTCGTTGATACAGCAAGCCTTGATCCTGAACCTATCCCGCTCGACATAAAACTGGTGCTGCTTGGTGAGCGAACATTTTATTATCTGTTGCTTGAATACGATCCTGAGTTTAGCGAGTTATTTAAAGTGGCGGCTGATTTTGAAGAAGAGATGGATAGAACGGAAGATAATATTCAACTCTACGCAAGAATGATTGCAACCCTGACAAAGAAGGAAAAGCTTCTTGCATTTGATGCACCTGCGGTATCCAGGATTATTGAACATGCTGCGCGACTTGCCAATGACGCCGAAAAACTTTCAGCGCATATGCTGAGCATTGTGGATCTGATGAATGAGTCTGATCATTGGGCGAAAAAAGCCGGCAAGACGGTTGTTGGTGAAAGTGAGGTGCAACAGACAATCGATTCTCAAATACACAGGGCAGACAGGCTCCGAGACAATATGCATACCGAAATACAGCGCAATACCATTTTGATAGACACGGATGGGGACAAGGTGGCATCGGTAAATGGATTGGCTGTACTGGATCTGAGTAATTTCCGTTTCGCTCACCCTGTTCGCATCACGGCCACAACACGTCTTGGTGATGGGGAGGTTATTGATATAGCGCGTGAGGTTGAGCTGGGTGGTGCAATACATTCCAAGGGTGTACTGATACTGTCGTCATTCCTGTCATCGCGATACACAAAAAAATTCCCATTGTCGTTGTCAGCGAGCCTGACGTTCGAACAGTCATACGGCATGATCGATGGCGATAGTGCATCGCTGGCCGAGTTATGCGCTTTGCTTTCTTCGCTTGCGGATGCGCCTGTTCATCAGTACCTGTCCGTGACGGGTTCTGTGAATCAGTTGGGGCAAGTCCAGGCGATTGGTGGTGTGAATGAGAAGATTGAGGGTTTCTTTGACGTCTGTAAAACAAGGGGCTTGAACAGTAAGCAGGGTGTCATCATTCCTGCTGCCAATGTTAAACACCTGATGCTAAGACAAGATGTTGTTAAGGCCGTGGCAGATAAACAGTTTCATGTCTATGCAGTTGAAAATATCGATCAGGCCATCGAGGTACTGACCGGAGTCCCGGCTGGTGAGGCCGATACAAGCGGGAAGTTTCCAGATGACAGCATTAACTTCCATGTCGAACAAAAACTTTTGGAAATGTCCCAAACGCGCGGGAAATTTGGCAAGGAAAAGAAATAAGTCTGATAGTTACTTGATGACAGGAATGGCGGTAGAGTAAGAGTTTGTAGCTATCTTAACGTTCTGAATTTCATGGTTATTTCCATATCGGTAAATGATATGTTATTGATGCATATCAATGAAGCTGTTAATCAGATTTTATAAGGTAATGATCTTTCCAATAAACGGGGAAATAGCGATGACAGAAATGATGTCCCTTACCAAGTATGAACATCAGGTATTACCTGAATTGCGCAACCAATTGAATCAGTCTGAATCTGTCGAAGATGTGAAAAAGTTTTTCATCGCGACTGTGCAGGAGCTTCTTTCGCTTGCGACAGAAGGAAGTTTATCAGCTGATTATGAGGATATTTCCTTAGTACCGGGGCAGACACCTTACTATTCCTTGTCATCACGGCTGACTGATAACGATGCCATCAAGGCGCTGGCAGATAGTGATCTTACTGCGGTACTGAAACGACTGGCGGAACAAGCGTCCCATCGTCATACGCATCTGATGAAAAACAACACGAAAACAAATCTCAAAATTAAAAATCATTGAGTCCTGATTCAGGGAAGTCAGTTAATGGATGGTTTGTCTTCGGTGGCATGTTGAAAATGTTCGCTTGCAGGTTAGTTGTATGGCGAAACTGACTTTCATGGGGGCGACACGACAGGTCACGGGTTCTTGTTACCTGCTGGAAACATCTGTTTCAAATATATTGCTTGAGTGTGGACTGTATCAGGGTAGCAGTATTACTGAACGGCAGAATCGTCAGGATTTTACATTCGACATCGACAAGATTGATGCCGTCGTCATATCACATACACACCTTGATCATTGTGGTCTATTACCGAAACTGGTGAGAGAAGGATATCGTGGTCCAATTTATATGACGACGGCAACAGCTGATTTGATTAGCGTGATGTTGACCGATTCAGCCCATTTGGCGATGAAAGAGGCTGAATGGGGATCCCGCGCAGGTAAACGATTATTTAAACCGCTTTATACACAGAAGGATGTTGAGCATACGCTCAAGTTACGTGAACCTGTACAGTATGGTGGTGTTACAAGAATTACACCGGATGCGACGCTCACCTATCACGATGCCGGGCATATTCTTGGTTCAGCAATAGTAGAAATACGTATCCAGGAAACAAAAAAATCTAAAACACTGGTGTTCTCCGGCGATCTGGGTAACAGCAAAGCAGCGCTTCTTGAAGACCCCGTCACACTAAAGCAGGCAGACATATTATTGCTTGAGTCCACTTATGGGGATCGTAATCACCGCTCCATGACCGGGACCGTCGATGAGTTCAGACAGATCTTGAGTGATGCAGCGGACAGTGGTGGAAATGTTTTAATACCTTCATTTGCTCTGGGGCGGACACAGGAGGTCATTTTCTGGCTGGGGAAATTTTATCGTGAAGGATCATTGAAACAGAAACATGTATTTCTTGATAGCCCTATGGCGATTGCCGCCAGTGATATCTACTTCAAGCATCTGGAGTTGTTTAATGAGGAAGATGCCGGAATATTTCGTGAGGCGGTTAAAGGTAACTGGCAGGAATGGTTACCCGTATTGAAATGTACGCAGACAGCTGAAGAGTCTATGGCAATAAACAGTATCCGGGGTGGTGCGATTATCATTGCCGGAAGTGGTATGTGCAGTGGTGGTCGAATACGACACCATTTAAGAAATAATCTGCGAAGTAATAAGACACAGGTAATTATTGTCGGGTTCCAGGCAGAAGGCACACCGGGACGTTCGCTGGTTGATGGTGCTAAAAGTCTCAAGATATTTCGCGATGATATCGCCGTTAATGCGACGATTCACACACTGGGTGGTTTTTCTGCACATGCCGATCAATCGCAGTTGCTTGAATGGGCAGGAAACTTCAAACAGGCATCGCCTGAATTGTATTTGATTCACGGTGAGCTGGATAAAATGCAGGCGTTACAAAGCATCTTCCATGAGCAACAAGACTGGCATGCAAACATCCCCAAGCCTGGGCAAATAGTGGATTTCTAGAAGCCATTAATCGGCACACAATGACACAAAAGCAACTTTGCAGATGATGTTTTTAGCCTAGATTAAAAGGGGTCAGACTCCTTTTACCTTTCTGATTTTTTCCTGGATTAGCAAAGAAGGCCGCATCATCGGGTAATTGTGTAAGCCAGCTTTGTATTGTCGCCACGACGGTGTCGAAGTCATGCCAGCGCGACAGGCAGGAGTGCAATCAGAAAAAAAAGTAAAAGGGTGTGCTGCATGTTTCCCTTAAAGTATCACGATTTATTCTCTTATTAATAAAATAGAAATACTGCTGGATGCTGAAGCGGAACTTACTGGTGCACCGGAAGTCAGATGCTAGGTCGTATTTAAGTTTGACGCCTTACAAATTTAGAAGAGTGATAATGAGAAAATTTATTCGAAATACGTTCTTATTAGTAGCGATGTTGATCGGAGGCGTTGAAGCAATGGCGATCGAAGAGGCTAAATATGCGGTGGTCCTAAAAGAAGATAATTTTGAGATCCGTGACTACGAGCCTTATGTCCTTGCTGAAACTGTGGTTGAAGGTGATCTTGAAAATGCTGGCAATGAAGCATTTAGTAGTCTTTTTGATTACATCTCGGGAAATAATCAAAGCCAGGAAAAGGTCGCCATGACAGCGCCTGTTTCTCAAGAGGCAGCTGGTGAAAAAATCGACATGACGGCACCCGTTGGCCAACAGCGTCGTGATAAAAAATGGGTTGTGAGTTTCATTATGCCGGCTTCTTATACGATGGCGACATTGCCTAAACCGTTAGATCCAAATGTAACATTGCGACAGGTGCCAGCAACAAGAATAGCCGCGGTAAGGTACTCCGGTTTTTGGAGCGAAGAAGGTTATTTAAGTAACAAAAATGCATTGCAGTCATGGATTAAGAAAAAGAAGTTCGTGGCTACCGGAGAACCTAATTGGGCGCGCTATAATGCTCCCTTTAGCCTTTGGTTCTTGCGGCGTAATGAAGTGTTGATCCCGATCATGCATGTTGCCGATACTAAAGTACCTCAATAGGCTATTCAAATAGATACTCATGACGAAAGTAAAAGTGAATGACAAGATGCAGTCCGGTTATTCATATGAACTGGTCGAACCCATGGGAAAAAATTTCGATGAATTATTTTCGCCAGAGCTAACACCTAAAGAGATGCTGGAGCTTGGTGTGTTTGGTGGAAAATATTTGAATGATTGTCAGGATGAGTTTCCGAGTGATTGGTTTTCGGATGCGAAGTTAAGTTTAGTTAAGGATAATAAGCTGAATTATTTTTCAGTAAATGCTTCCCAGCCTTTAAGTGAGTGGAGAAAGAAAGGTTGGATACACGAACAAGATCCTAGAGGTTGGTTTCAATGGTATTGTCGGTATTTTATGGGCAGACGCACCGAGACGGAAGACCAAAGACAAATAAAAAGATGGAGAGCCTTTAGGCGGCATGCTGGTGCAATAAAAAAGTACTGTGAACCTTATGACTACCAATGCAGAAAAAAACAAAGGCAGGCGTTATTGCATTGGGCTTATGACTCTCGAGAGTTATAAAAAACTTAAGAGTGGAGAGAACAATGAAAATACGGATAACAGGTGGCACCGGATTTATTGGCTCATCTCTTTGCTTGCGCCTGTTAGAAAAAAATCATGACGTTATTCTGTTAGCAAGAGATCCCAACAAAGCTAACGCGACTTTACAAACGATTACTGATTTAAGTGAATTAGATAATGCGACTACTATTGATGTCGTTATTAATTTAGCCGGTGAGCCAATTGCCAATAAACGCTGGACGCAAAAACAAAAACAACGAATTATTAGTAGCCGTATTGATACGACTAAAAATCTAATTGAATTTTTTAAAAGAGTCGAACATAAACCCCGGTTATTAATTAATGGATCTGCTATTGGTTATTACGGAATTGATGAAAGTGCTGCTCCTATAAGCGAAGGTGCGTCAGGCGATACCAGCTTCTCAAGTCAACTATGCCAACAATGGGAATCTGTGGCTATGGAGGCAGAGCCAATGGGGATCCGCACTTGTTTACTGCGAACAGGTATTGTGCTCGGCAAAGGTGGCGGGGCATTGGAAAAGATGTTGCTGCCTTTTAAAATGGGTTTTGGTGGAAAAATAGGTAATGGCAAACAATGGATGTCCTGGATTCATCTGGATGATTTAGTCGGTATTATTTTGTACTGCATGGAAAACGATAATATTAATGGTGCAGTAAATGGAACAGCCCCGAATCCAGTAACAAATGAGGCTTTCACAAAAGCGCTTGGTAAAGTATTACACCGTCCAACTTTTTTACCCTTACCCACGATAATAGTGAATTTACTAATGGGCCAGATGGGTGATGAATTATTGCTTAAGGGTAAGAAAATAGTGCCAACAAAAATAGTAAAGGAAGGTTATCAGTTTAAATACCTTGATTTAGAAGAAGCCTTATTAAACTCGGTATGATTTTTTACTCTGGCTATAGCGTGTTACGTAACATAAGTTCTTTCGGGTGTGGGTCAAGATAATATTGTGATGAAATATAGTCGTTAGGGTGTTTGCGTAGATAATGCTTCATTAATGTTATCGGCACGATTAATGGCAATTTCTCAAGCCGATAGTCATCAATCACCTCAAGAAGTTCCTGTTTATCTTCTGCTGGCATGTTTTCTTTTAGAAAGCCCATGATGTGTTGCAGTACATTAGTATGGGTTTTATTAGTCGCTAGCTTTTTCAAGGCTTTCATGAGTAGAACAATATACTCATTGGCGGTGTCAGCAAGTTGTGACTTTCCTGCCGCAGCCACCATCCTGCCAAGTTGTCGGTAGATAGTTTCATTATGGGCTTGAATGATAAATTTATGCCGAGTGTGAAAATCAACCAGACTGGATGTAGTGAAATTATCATTTTGATATTGTTGCCAGCGATGATAAATATAAACTCGTTCGATAAAATTTTCTCTAAGATGCGAATCCATCAGCCGACCTTCTTCCTCAACGGGCATTGAAGGATGTGCCTGCATTATTCCCGCAGCGTAGATACCGGGTGAATTCTCTAAGGGATGACCTTTTTCGCTATAGACCTTAACACGCTCCATCCCGCAACTTGGTGATCGACTTTTAAATATATAACCGCTGACGTCTGCTAAATCATCTGCCACTTGTTGTGCATAGGCCTTTAATTCATCTGTTACATCCTGTTCAGGATCTTTAACGCCACGGACGCGTATTTGATCACCTGCTTTTACCAGGCGTATTGGTGGGCGCGGAATTCCCATGCCAATAGCAACTTCTGGGCAGAATGACTTGAAGTCGAAATATTCACCTAGTGTGTCGGTGATATACCGATTATGTTTATGAGAGCTATCAAAACGAACCTCTTGTCCCTGTAAACAACTACTGAGCGCTATGATTATCTTCTGGGTTCGCATGTTGTCATCGTCTCTTAGATACAATGATTTAATATAACAGCAATAATAAAAGGGGTCAGACTCCTTTTACCTTTCTAATTTTTTCCTGCATTAGCAAAGAAGGCCGCCGCATTGTCATAGGCCAGTCGTTTAGCCACATCATCGGGTAATTGTGTAAGCCAGTTTTGTATTGTCGCCACGACGGTGTCGAAGTCATGCCAGCGCGACAGGCTGTAGGTGTCGACACCGATCATGAAACGCTTGGGAAAGCGGATGAACAGTTCATACCATTCATCGCTGAGTTGGCCAGCAGGGGCAATGCGCTCATCCCGCACTGAAAGATCGATAGAGAGTTTTGGGTATCGTTGCAAGTAGTCCGTAATGAGATCCGGGTAGGGGTAGGTGCCAGCATGGGCCCAGACCACGGCTTGTTCAGGTGCTATCTCATACACGGTATCGATCACAGCGGGATCACCGTGGATTTGCAAAGGTAGTTTGTATTGTGTGGCTAATTCGATAATGCGGCGAAAGATCGGGCTGTGACGATCTTTAGCAAAAATGTGCAGTTCGCCAATGCCTCGCCAGGGGCCTTTTTTCAGTGCGGTTTCAATACGGGCCGGTAAGTTCACATCCTTAGTCCAGTTGGCTTTGTCGCGGTGATCACGATAGATGCCGAGCAGGGGTACGATACGATTGGGTGCATATTCATAGAGCGCTTGTGTATGCGAGGCAGGGGTGCTGGTGACCACGGCATGGCGAAGTCCATTGCTATCAAGCTTGTCGATGATTTGCTTTGGGCTATAGTGGGCTGCATCCTGTGCGCTGTAGTGCAGGTGGGCATCAAACAGCGGTCCGGCCAGCAGCTGGCCAGGCAGGAGTGCAATCAGGCAAAGGCGTATAAGGGTATGCTGCATGTTCCCTTTAAAGTATCACAATTTATTCTCTAGCAACTTAATTGGGATCTGTCCTTGAATTTCGTCAATCAGGCTATATCGGCAATATAATCCCTTTTATTTGGTAATTATCAAACAGATCAGAAAAGTCCGCTTTTTTCGTAGTGTTTATTGAATAATACTGAGTCTATGCAAAACTGTAGTTAGCTTAGTTAATAACAAAAAGTCTTAAACAGCCACTTGTGCTACCAGAAATGAAGTTTGAAGCCTATTTTATGAATGATCCCACGACCTTAATTGAGAAATCCGCAAAGCGAGTACATTCGTCTAACGTACTGGCTTTTTTAAATTTTTCAATTTCACAGTTAATACTCATCAGCCTAAGTGTCCTGATACTTTTTGCTTTAATTTGGGTGTATTTTGACAGGGTTTCGACATTTGAAGATTCACAGCGAGCGATAGCAGACACGAGTAGTGCGGAAGCGGCTAATCAGATCGCCTTTATATTGAAAGAACGTAAACGACATGTTCAAATATTTTTAGAAGATAACGAGTCACTCATTGAAGCGTTTTTAGCAGACACTGAAAATGATGACAAATTTGAGGAAATTCAGCGTTCTTTAAGGCGCACATTTCCTGGTTATTTCGCTTTCACAATCACCAACAATAAAGGTGAGCCTCATTTCGTCGATTTCGAGGGCTATGTTGGAGAAATGTGCATCCTGGATACTCAGACGTTTGCAAAAACAAAACAATACTCAGCACGCATACATCCAAACAGTTACAAGTTTCACTATGATGTGATTGCAGAGTCTACTAATAATGGGAAAGCCGCCCCCTATTTCTTGATGGTGACATTTGAGCCGGATGATTTGGCTAATATACTTAAAGTGGCTCAATATCCAGGGCATGAGTTAATGTTAATCACGGGCAACGAACCACAGTTACTGGAAATCAATGCTCAGGGAGGTAGAGATAAAACACCCCGTGATGATTATCGGCTCAGGCCTGATGAGCTGAGCAAAATATTAGTCAGCCATTCAATTGAACTCAGTTCATGGTTAATCGCGGATGTTCTGAAACCTGAAGTGCTCACTGAATACCGAAAGTCGACGATAATTTATTTGGGCTCATTCCTGCTGATGTTTGCCTTGGTGGTGATTACTTCATTTAAATTGTTACGCAAGGAAGAGCATCTGCGTCAAGCAGTCGAACTTGAACGCGAAGAACTCCTGGTCGAGGTATCAAAAGCAGCCCTTTATGATTCATTAACTAAACTGCCCAACCGCTATTTGTTTGACGACCACTTAAAACAGGCTATTGCTTTGAGCAAGCGGACTGGCTGCAATAGCACATTGTTGTTTCTTGACCTGGATAATTTTAAACCCATTAATGATACGTATGGGCACGTGGTCGGCGATTTATTATTAGTTGAAGTAGCAAAACGACTGCGAAATTGTGTAAGAGATACCGATATGGTTTCACGCTTCGGAGGCGATGAATTTGTCGTATTACTGAATAATACAAATATGGATAATGTTGTATCCAAACCAGAGGTTGAGCAAATTGCAGAAAAAATTCGCTCTTCACTGTCAGACGTCTATGAGCTGACAGTAAAGAACGAAGGAAAGGCTGACACTACTGTAAAACATCGCTGTACAGTGAGCATCGGTGTTACGTTTTTTAATGGGGATGACAATTATAACGACATTGTCAAGAGAGCTGATACAGCAATGTATAAATCCAAACAAGAAGGTCGGAATCAAGTTCGATATGAATAAGAATTTGGATCAGAACACACTACTTTCTAATATAATCCTCGTTTTCTTCACAATAACTATTTGATGGTTTAATCTGCACGAATATAAATCCTGATATATACCCAATTTACAAGAAGTCATTACTATGTCAAACACACCGATTCTTTATAGTTCCAAGAACTGTCCTTTTTGCCTGCGTGCACGTGTCGCACTGCTATATGCAAAACAGAAAATAATACTGCGTAATGTGGAGTTCACTAACTTACCCGCAGAGGCACTCGCTGTTTCATCGCATGCGACGGTTCCGTCATTAGTTTTCACTGATGATGAGTATTTGGATGAAAGCTGGGATATCGTTAAATGGGCGACACATCAATGTGATCAAGATAATTGGTTAGGTCAGGATGGTGAATATTTAAATGATACTGAAATGTTAGTAGAAATTAATGATCATTCTTTTACTGAGGATCTTAGGCATTATAAGAATCCTGCTAACGATGCTGAACATCCGCCGGAATACTATCGAGATCGTGGAGAAGAGTTTCTTGAAGAACTCAATGATATGCTTGAAGAGAATGATTTCTTGTTGGCATCGCATATGACCATTGCGGATATAGCCGTATTTCCTTTCGTACGCGCATTTGCGTTGGTGGATAAAGAGTGGTTTGATAAAAGTCCTTACCCTAAATTGCATAGCTGGTTAAGCGGAATGCTGGATACTGAGTGGTATCGGGATGCAATGAAGGAACATGAGATATGGGAACCTGGCAGTGAGGATATTTATCTCTAGAAACAAAGCAAATCAAGGGGTCAGAACACTTGAACTGTTAATTATCTAATATTATGACAACCTCATTTTCAGAAACTCAATGCTTTACCCAACGCTGGTTGTGGATCATGCTCATTGGCATGATGTTGGTCATGGTCGGCGTGTTCGGTTATGGGATGATTGAACAACTCATATTTGGACAGCGATGGGGTGACCGACCGGTGTCGGATGGGGTGTTATTGTTTACCGGTAGCGCAGTGATGCTATTTAGTGTTGGTATGATTTATCTTTTCTATGTATTGAAGCTGATTACCGAGGTGAGAGAAGAGGGGCTGTATATCCGTTTTTATCCACTGAGAGGCAAGCTTATCCCTTATCAGTCAATCCAGTCCTGTGAGGCGCGCATTTACAAGCCGCTCTCTGAGTACGGTGGTTGGGGGATAAAGTATGGTCGCAGTGGTTGGGCTTATAATATTATCGGGAATCGTGGTGTGCAATTAGTATTGGATAGCGGTAAACACATACTGATTGGATCACAACGTGTCGAAGAATTAGAGCAGGCCATTAACTTAAAGAGATCAAACTGAATAGGTGAAAATGATGAAAAAGATTACTGCGATTTTTATCCTTTTTATGCTGAGTGCCGGTATGAGCCAGGCAGATGATAAGGCCTTCGTGAACACGCGAACCTTGAGCGCAACATCTGCTGCCAAGATTGCCACTGTTGCTGATGAGAATGATATTCATTTGTCACTGACCCCTTTCTGACCTTATTATTGAGTGAACCGTGAAAAATAAGACAGAAAATAAAAAACACCATTCTAAAATAGTCGCTGCCGTTGATTTGGGATCGAACAGTTTCCATATGCTTATTGCTAGTCTTGAAGAGAACGGTTCACTCAAAATCATAGATAAGATCAAAGAGATGGTACGTCTTGGCGCGGGGCTTGATCATAAGCATCAGCTCGATGAAGAGACACAGCAGCGTGCATTGGAGTGTTTGGGTAGATTCTCTCAACGTTTACAAAATATAGATAAAAATGATATCCGCGTAACGGGTACGAATACGCTGCGTATGGCAAAAAATGCAAAGAAATTCACCAAACGTGCAAAACAGATATTAAACCATCGTATAGACATCATTTCCGGCATCGAAGAGGCACGCCTCGTATATCAGGGAGCTATTTATGGTTTGGCTGAATTGGGTGGTAAAAGACTCGTCATTGATATTGGTGGTGGCAGTACCGAATTAATCATTGGCGAGAACCGTAAACCTATCCAGCTGGAAAGCATTGATATGGGTTGCGTCAGTATCACTAAAAAATTTTTTCCGGATGGTTTTATTAGTGGACCAATATTAAAAAAAGCGGATATCTATGCGCGGCGTAATATCTTCCCTATCTATAATGATTATCTAACGACCGGCTGGGAACAGTGCGTCGGCACATCTGGCAGCATTCGCGCTATATCACGTGTACTTTTGATGGCCGGCATCACCGATGGCACAATCAGCGATAAGGGTCTTAAACAATTGCTGTTGCAGATCCAGAAGTTGAAATCAGTTGATAAGATAAAGTTTGATGGTTTAAGCAATGAGCGACGCCCGGTATTTCTTGGTGGTCTCATCGTACTAAGAGCCGCCTTCAAAGTATTAAAGATCAAGGAGATGACAGTTTCAGATGGTTCACTACGCGAGGGTTTAATGCTGGATATGGTCGGCCGTATTAGGCACGAAGATATTCGCGTGTCATCCGTAGAACATATTGCATCACGTTATGGTGTTCGAGAACAGCATGCGGACAACGTTGTCACATCCTGTGAACACTTATATGGTGAACTGAAAGAACCATGGGCACTTGATGATGAGAACCGCTATCTGCTTTTACTTTGGGCTGCACGAATGCATGAAATAGGGCTTGCAATCTCACACTCCGGTTATCATAAACACGGCGCATACCTGGCGCAGAATTCCGATATGCCGGGATTTTCGCTGCAGGAACAACAGGTCATCTCGCTGCTGATCCGTTATCACCGACAGAAGTTTATAAAGGAAGACTTTAAAGCGTTTTCTGGAAAATACCGCAATACTTTATTCCGGTTGACGATTATTTTGCGCATCGCCGTGATACTAAACCGCAGTCTACCTGAATATCAGGAGCCTGATTATTCAATAAAAGCCAAAAAGAAATCGTTGACACTGCAGTTTCCAGAACATTGGTTTGATGATAATCCGTTGACCATCGCAGATCTGGAGAATGAGATTGATTACCTCGATACAATCGGATTTAAATTAAAAATTAAGCATTTGAAGTAAACGATTAATAGTCATAGACTGTTTGAGATAGCTCTTTATAGCCATGTATAGATGAAGAGAATTTCAAGAGGGCTCAGTACCACCTGCCAGCCAATGTCATCAGATTCTATCGCGGAGATTCATTGTGAGTGACAAAAAAAAGACGAAAAAGATAAAGAAAAAACGCTATGAAGAAGAGTTGTTCAGGCTTCAACTTGAGTTGGTAAAACTCCAGGCCTGGATTAATCACATGGGGTTGAAGGTTGTCGTTCTGTTCGAAGGGCGAGATGCTGCGGGGAAGGGGGGAGTCATCAAACGGGTTTCCCAACATCTCAGTCCGCGTATTTGTCGGGTGGCTGCGTTACCCGCGCCAACTGAAAGAGAAAAGTCACAGTGGTATTTTCAGCGTTATGTTCCCCATCTGCCAGCGGCAGGTGAGATGGTTCTCTTCGATCGCAGCTGGTACAACCGGGCAGGTGTCGAGAAGGTTATGGGGTTTTGTACTGATGAAGAATATCAGGAGTTCATGCGTTCCTGTCCTGAGTTCGAGCGCATGCTGGTTCGTTCCGGGATTATCCTGATCAAATACTGGTTCTCCGTTTCAGATGAAGAACAGGAGCGTCGGTTTCAGAGTCGTATCGAAGAACCGCATAAACGCTGGAAACTGAGCCCGATGGACTTGGAGTCTCGTGCCCGTTGGGTCGAGTATTCGAAAGCTAAGGATCAGATGTTTGCGCATACTGATATCAAGCAGGCTCCCTGGTACGTCGTTAAATCAGATATTAAAAGGCATGCTAGACTCAACTGTATCGCGCACTTGTTGAGCATGATTCCTTACGAGGACCTGACACCAGAACCGATAGAATTACCCAAACGAGTAGAAGGTGTAGGTTATGTCAGGCCGCCTATGACTGACCAGACGTTTGTTCCAGATTTATATCCAGAATAGATACTCTGCAAAGAGTCGGTATCTAAGAATAAGGGCACATTTACTGTGCCCTTATTTGTTTCGTTAAGCTTTGAATTTACCTTTGCGCAGGCGTTGCGCTTCCATCATTTCCAGTTCTCTCGAGCCAGAAATAACGACCTCGGGGTCAGGTACATAATCCAGCTCTGAATTGCCTTTTTCGTAGGGGACTGAATTCAGTATCACTTTCATGGCATTCAACCTGGCCAGGTGTTTATTGTTAGATCGGATCACCTTCCATGGGGCATGAGTGGTATGGGTTTTCTTTAACATCTGGTACTTCACGTTGGTGAAATCATCCCAGCGTTCCTGTGCCTGAACATCGATCTCACTCAGTTTCCACTGACTTAATGGGTCTGTTGCTCGTTTTTCAAACCGGCGCGCCTGTTCTTGTTTGGTGACGCTGAAATAGAGTTTGACTAGGATAGTGCCCTGCCTGATGAGGTCTTTCTCAAAACCGGTAACGCCACGGTTGAAATTTTTATATTCTTCATCGGTACAGAAACCGAAAACCGGTTCGACCATCGCGCGGTTATACCAGCTGCGATCGAACATGACGACTTCTCCTCCCTTAGGAAAATGGCGTATATATTTCTGGAAAAACCATTCACTTTTCTCGCGCTCTGTTGGTTTACCTAAAGCGACGACACGATAGTGTTTTACATTCATATATCGTGTGATACGACGGATAGTGCCGCCTTTTCCCGCAGCATCTCTGCCTTCGTATAAGATGATCATGCGTGTATTGGTATCTTCCAGATACTTCTGCATTTTGATGAGCTCAGCCTGAAAAGGTTTGAGTTCTTCTTCCTTAAGATACTTACGGTATGCCTTTTCCATGAGTTTTTGGCGCTCATCAGACTCGGATACCGGTTCAACTGGCTCAACTGATTCAGCATCCTGGACCAGGGTTAGTTTGTCCACAGTGTTGGATGTATTATCTTTTTCGTTACTCATATCTAATTGTTCCAAAGTCAGTGGCGATATGCCATTCGAGAGATAGTTGCCTGGCGCTATATGGTGTCGCACTCCTTACCATGAGCTCATGGTATTAAATATTGTATCAATAAATCGACAAGGAATAGCCATGATCCTGATCAAGATATAAGAAAATAAATATCAATAAAAAGGTCAAGGGGGTCAGTGACAAATCTGAATCATTCGTATTTCTATTTGTGACTACTCTCATTATCTGAGAGACTTACACTAAATAATAAGGATATTTGCTGGGAAGCCTATCATGGATCAGATTAACCTAAACAAAACCGCTATCTGCTTGGCGGTGTTATTTACACTCACCTCACAACCAACAATGGCCGTAGATATTGACGGTGGCCCGGGCAATGATCTAATTACGGGGACTGAAGCTAATGACAATCTCTTTGGTTTTGGAGGTGATGACAGATTACTTGGCTTAGGAGGTGATGACAGACTCGTTGGTGGTGATGGCAATGACTCACTCGATGGCGGGACTGGTAATGACACTCTAGAAGGCCGCGCTGGTAATGACTTATTACTCGGTGGTGCTGGCAACGATCTCCTTCAAGGTTTTGCAAATGATGACATTCTCATTGGCGGTACAGGCAATGACATCCTTCAGGGCGGTACAGGCAATGACACGGCCGCTTATTTCAATACCCTTGGTAATGTGAATGTTGATCTGGATGCTGGTACGGCCTCTAGTGTGGATGGCAATGACACGCTGTCTAATATCGAAAATGTTGAAGGTTCAGATTTTAGTGATTTCCTCAATGGTAACGCTGTGAACAATATGCTGTTTGGGAATGGTGGCAATGATCTCATACTGGGTGGTGGTGGCAATGATCGCCTTGAAGGCGGTGCAGGGAATGATGGTCTGAGTGGTGGCTCTGGCGGCGATACAATCTTTGGTGGTACTGGAAATGACAGACTTTTTGGCGATGCCGGCAGTGACATCTTAATTGGTGGTGCTGGCGACGACCTCATTGACGGTGGATCGGATGTAAGCCGGGACGCTGCTGATTTTCGCAACGCACTTAATGGAGTGACGGTTAATCTTGTCACCGGAACAGCGACCGGCGAAGGCATGGACACTCTGGTCAGTATCGAAAATATCAGTGGTTCAGATTTTAATGACTTTCTGACGGGTGACTCAGGTGATAATCGACTCGATGGCCGCGATGGCTCAGACACTGTCAGTTATAGCAGCGCTAGCAGTAGTGTGTTTGTTAACCTGAATGCAGGCACAGCAAACGGTGGTGGAGGCAATGACACCCTGATAAATATCGAAAATGCTATTGGTTCAAATTTCAATGACATTATCCAGGGCAATGGTGAAAATAATAGACTCAACGGTAGGGGTGGTGCTGACATACTAAGCGGACTTGGTGGAAACGACGAACTCTTGGGCGGTGACGGCAATGACATTCTGAACGGTGGTGCTGGCAACGATACTCTTAATGGAGGCGCGGGTAGTGACACGCTTAATAGTGGTGCAGGCAGTAATATTCTCGATGGTGGTACGGGTATTGATACGGTGAGTTATCAGGGTGCCAGCAATAGTGTGTTTGTTAATCTGCTTATTGGCGCAACAAACACTCTTGTTGGCCTTGACACACTTAACAATATTGAAAATGTTGTTGGTTCAAATTTCATGGATGTCATTCTCGGCGATAATGGCAACAATGTTTTGGAAGGGAACGCTGGCGCTGACGATCTGGATGGTGGTGCGGGTAATGACACGCTGTTTGGTGGCATTGGCAACGATATTCTTGATGGCGGTATAGGCACTGATATTCTAAATGGTGGTGCCGGCAATGATTCCCTTGATGGCGGTACAGGCACTGATACAGCGAGTTATGAAACTGCCAGCGGTGCTGTAACGGTGGACCTTGGTGTCACTATCTCTTCCACTGGCTCTTCCTCTGGTGGTGCCGGTAATGACACCCTAACGAATATAGAAAACATTACAGGCTCTCGCTTCAACGATACCCTGACGGGTAATCCAGGTCGTAATGTACTACGTGGGCTTGGAGGTTCTGATACGTTGTTTGGCGGCATAGGCAATGATGATCTCTTTGGCGGTGCAGGTAACGATATGCTTTTTGGTGACTTTGCTTCCTTGTTTGACAGCCCAGGCAATGATCTTCTCGATGGCGGTGATGGCATTGATACGGCGAGTTATGAAAATATCGCCGGTGGTGTAACGGTGAACCTTGCCACTGGTAGGGCTACTGGCGCTGCAGGTAATGACATTCTGTTAAATATCGAAAATATCATAGGTTCAAATTTCAACGATACCCTGACGGGTGATGCGGGTCCTAATGAACTACGTGGGCTTGATGGTATTGATACGTTGCGTGGCGGCGCAGGCAATGATTCTCTCGATGGCGGCGCAGGTAATGACCTTCTCATTGGCGGTGCAGGTAGTGATCGTATTGATGGCGGTACAGGCATTGATACAGCGAGTTATCAGAACGCCAGTGGTGCTGTGCGGGTGAACCTTACGACTGGTTTGACTAGCGGCGCTGCTGGTAGTGACCTCTTGACGAGTATTGAAAATGTTATTGGTTCAAATTTCAACGATATCCTGGTTAATGATGCAGGCAATAATCATTTCGATGGCGGTGATGGCGTTGATACAGTGACTTATGAGACCGCTACAGGTGGTGTGCAGGTGAACCTGACTACTGGTATGGTTACTGGCGCAGGAGGTAATGACACGCTGAGTAATATTGAAACGGTCACCGGTACAGCATTTGATGACACCTTGATAGGTGATGCAGGCGATAATGTTTTGAATGGACTTGGCGGCAATAACTTGCTTGAAGGTGGTGAGGGCAATGACATTTTCATTGGGGTTTTTGGTAATGGTAATGATACCGTAAGTTATCAGAATGCCAGTGGTGCGGTGCAAGCGAACCTGGCTGCTGGTACAGCCACGGGTGCTGATGGCAACGACAGGCTTGCTGCCATCGAAAACGTTATCGGTTCGGGCTTCGATGACACCCTGACTGGCAGTGCAGGCGTGAATACAATCAATGGTGGCTTGGGCAATGACTTGATCATGGGTGGCCTGGGTAATGACGAGCTGTTTGGTGGTCTAGGTAATGACACCTTCGTGTTTTCACTCGGTGATGGGCTAGATACCTTATTTGATTTTGAGCAAGGTGATTTACTAGATGTAACAGGCTTGTTTCCTCTTTTTGAAGAACCATCAATGTTAGTAGAAGCACCTGATTTATTCTCAGATGGATTACTTAGCCTTGAAACACTTGATGGCCTTTTAACCCTTTCTTACCTCGATGCAGCACTTGGTGATTTTCAAGCGTTCTTGCGACTGGATGGTTTTGTCGGGCAACTTGCGAGCTCTGCGAGTAACAGGTTCCTGATTGAGTTTGCAGCTAATGACACCAATCCGAATGTCGTACCATTACCTGGTTCAGTATTCTTATTTGGTACTAGCTTATTGGGGTTGATGTTGGCTCGTCGTCGCAAGTGGATACATTAAAGGCGAATCAAGAATAGAAGGGGTCAGTACCCTTTGAATCAATAGAATCAATAGGGTCAGACTCGGATTATTTGTTGGAGCATTGTAATTTCAAAGGAGTCTGACCCCATTGGTCAAGAAATTAGGGTCAGATAACAGTTTCCGTTAAAATTGGAATAATTCCTATTTAAACCCGCTGATCCTATGAAAAATGAACTGTCTCAGAAACCTGCCCCAACCGTCCTGACGCTGGACGATCTCGCAAAATATGTAAATTACTCGTTGATGGAAACGCTCAACTGCGATCCTGATGCGAAAGCAAACGGTGTTGATTACACACCACGACAAGTTTTCATGGGTCACTATGTCCCCGTTAAACCTACGCCAATAGAAAACCCCGAGTACGTCGCGCACAGTAAAACCTTTTTCGACGAACTTGGCTTTGCCGACAGCATGGCCCAGTCTGCCGATTTCGTTCGACTATTCAGTGGTGACCTCTCAGATGTTCCTGCGCCGATGCGTGAAATGGGCTGGGCTACGGGCTACGCACTGTCTATCTTCGGTACTGAATATACCCAACAGTGCCCGTTCCAGACTGGTAACGGCTATGGCGATGGTCGTGCGATTTCCGTACTTGAGGCGGTGATCAATGATCAGCGCTGGGAAATGCAGTTGAAAGGTGGTGGTCGAACGCCTTATTGCCGCGGTGCGGATGGTCGCGCAGTGTTGCGTTCGAGTGTGCGGGAGTTTCTGGCACAGGAGCACATGCATGCGCTCGGCGTGCCAACCTCACGCTCATTGAGTTTGTATGTGTCGAAAACAGAAAAGGTTCAGCGGCAATGGTACTCGAAGGGTTCGCGATCACAAGATCCTGATAGGGTTGTTTCGGAGTCGGTTGCGATCTCGACGCGTGTGGCACCGTCGTTCCTTCGGGTTGGCCAGATCGAGCTCTTTGGTCGTCGTGCCCGAAAGCAGGAACACGCCAATGCCGTGGCAGAACTGGAACAGATTGTGTTACACGTGATCGAGCGCGAGTATGCCGATGTCATCGACAACGCACTTAGCACCGCCGAGAAAGTGGTGTTGCTGGCGCGTGAGTTTCGCAGTCGCCTTACCTCGCTCGTAGCGAACTGGATCCGTGTTGGCTATTGTCAGGGGAATTTCAATAGTGATAACTGTGCAGTCGGCGGTTTTACGCTGGATTATGGTCCCTTCGGCTTTTGTGAAGAATTTAATCCACGCTACCAGCCCTGGACAGGAGGTGGACTTCACTTTGCGTTTTTCAACCAGCCCGAGGCAGCAGCGCGTAACTTCGATAGCTTTTGTTCAGCATTACGGCCGTTACTGGTATCAGACCAAGATGCACTGCAACAGCTCGATGAGATCCAGGCTGACTTCGAACAAGTGATGCAAGAGGAAGTGGAAAAGATATTTGCCGCCAAGCTTGGACTTGAGTTGTTTGACACAGCATTATTTAGTGAGCTCGTCACGCTCATGTTGCAAACATCGGTTGATTATACGATCTTCTTCCGTGAACTCTCGTCGATACCGGATGACATTGACCCACTTAAAAAAAGTTTTTACGTAAATTGCAATGAAGAGATGGACACGCGTTGGTCTGAGTGGCTGACAAGATGGAAAACGCTTATTAGCAACACCGCGAGCGGGCTTGAAGATATTTCAGCACAGATGCAACGTGTTAACCCGAAATACACCTTGCGTGAATGGTTGCTTGCCCCTGCTTATCAGCAAGCGGCTACGGGAAACTATGAATTAATTCGAGAGCTGCAGAAAGTGATGACGCAGCCTTATGCCGAGCAGTCTAAAGAGGTGCAGGAGAAATACTATAGACTGAAGCCGTCCGAGTTAAACGAGGTCGGTGGAGTATCGCATATGAGTTGTTCTTCATGATTTAAAATAACATAGGGAATATGTGCTTTGAAACTTATCTTTGATATTGCAAGAAGTCTCTTTTCCAGGTTTGTGATTTTATTTTTGCTTGCCCTGATACTGGTTGCAGTGGATGTTAGTGAGAAAGAAGAAAAAAATATTAAGTTAGCCGGCGAGCTGCTGAAGAAAAAAGAAGCCTGGCTTCTGGCCAGTAATGAAAAACTCGAGACACAGATAAAAGAACAATCAGCAGAACAGGCAAAATATTTAAAGGCTTATACTGAATATAAAACCAGACAGGGAAATCTTAATTTAGAATTAAGTGAAATTGATCTTAAAATTTTTAGTATAGAGAGTCGCTTACACTGGTTTAATAAACCGCTTGCATTTAAAAAGAAAAAGCAGCTTAAAAAATTAAAGAAAGAAAGAAAAAAAGTTGCTAAAAAGCTTAAAGATTTAAAGCCCCCGAAAAACAGAGCTGGCGTAGTAGAACTGCTTAGCGAGCCATTGCCTGAACAATACCGCGAAGAATATATTAATCAGCTTCAAAACGAGAGTGTATGGAGTAAAGAGTTTGTAATAAATTCAGTCGTTA
>Ga0316207_10001062_pt1 | contig 36712 bp, 13 predicted proteins | sample 6weekpyrite_MG_FD_204943 | JGI IMG/M metagenome (GOLD analysis project Ga0316207, IMG submission 204943) | Microbial mat bacterial communities from mineral coupon in-situ incubated in ocean water Damariscotta River, Maine, United States -... | ecosystem: Environmental > Aquatic > Marine >... | reverse complement strand
GTTCTTTGCGAGATCAAGTCCGATTGTGGTAATGTTCATGGTGGATGGTCCTCCTTTAATGAAGTTTGCAACAACTCTCATTATGGCACAATTGATGCCGATAGTGGGGGCCGTCCACATCATCAAATCTCTTAGTTCAGTTAACATATTAAATTATAAGGGAAAAATTAGACTAAAGCTAAATTATTCATTTTAGGTAAAGTTAATCAAATTCACCTAAACTATTGATTTACATGCTAGCACAAAAACCTGAAGGGCGTATGTGCCTAAAGGGCTTTGTCACATAAAGTTTTTCAACGCGAAGAAGTTCCATAAGAATATCAGATTAAGCAGATTTGGTCACGAGGTTCCATTCGGTCATTGCGATTGACCGTAATGCTCTTAGTGTTTGTCTTGAAATGAGATGTCTTTGAGTGTTGAATAAATTATAGATTGGGCCATAAATTGAGAGAAATATTTGGGTGGATTTATGGGACTTGAAACGCTGCATCTTTCTTTCTCTTCGTCGAATGGGCACGTGGGAACTTTCGGCTCTATTGTTCAGTCTGTTTGTGGTGTCGTGTAGATGCTCCATGTCTATTCCTCGGAGTGCAGCGCCGTAGGATCTCAATTTATCAGTAACGATTTTTGTTGGCGAAATGCCTTGGTTTTTTAATAATTTTCGAAAAAGTTTTAGAGCAGCCCGTTTGTTTCTGCGCTTTTGCACCAAGACATCTAAAACTTCACCTTCGCAATCAACGGCGCGCCAGAGGTACATGGGTTCGCCGCCGACTTTGACGAATACTTCATCTAGAAACCATTCGGTATGGGGTAGGGACCTGCGTTTTTTGATACGCCGGCCATATTATGCTCCAAACTTTAGGGTCCATCGACGCACGGTTTCATAGCTGACATCGATACCAAGCGCGGCTAATAATTCCTCGACATCTCTATAACTCATGGTAAATCGAAAATAAAGCCATATGGCATGTCTGATAATATCTGGATGGAAGCGATGTCTATGATAAGATATTGTTTTCATGAGCGTCACATAGCATAGAACTTGGAAAAAGTTAATGTGTCTAGCTGTAATAGCATCATTGCCAAATTAGTCTACTTAAAGTATATTTACTTCTCGCATATTTAGGGGAAAAATCTATCTATAATTGATTAATGATAGCGTTAATAGAAAGTGTGTTTTTATTTTCTATCATAGTGATAAATTGAATGCATTTTTAAAAGGGTAAATTCAGTGACTGTAACAACATGCAACAATTTAAAAACAAAGACACGGGCAATTATAAACAAATGTCTTCATCAAGTATTTGAAGAGGTGGCAAAACATCATTTAGATGAAATCGCCCTATTCCATAATGATAAGCAGATATCATATGCGCAACTAGAAAATCAAGCAAATCAACTAGCGCATCACCTAATGAATCTGGAGATAAATCAAGAATCTATAATTGCTGTGCACTTTGATCGCTCAATTAATGCAGTAATTGCATTGCTTGCCATATTGAAGGCTGGGTGTGCGTACCTTCCGCTAGACCCAAACTCTCCGATTGAGCGTTCAAAATTTATGATCAATAATGCCAAAGCTTCCATTCTTATAGCAGAAAATGAAACTGCTAATAATTTGTTTAATGATGGATTGCATGTAATATACTTTGGTGCTCACAATAATGCATGGCACTCTTTACCTACAACACCTCCTAAAACTACCATACAGGCTGATAATTTAGCCTCTATTATTTACACATCTGGCTCGACCGGAATCCCAAAAGGTGTTGCTGTAAATCATAAAAATATAGTCGCGCGTGTGAAATGCGTTGATTATGTTGACCTGCGGTCATCAGACAACATATTGCATATGGCTCCATTAGCTTTTGATGCTGCAACCTTTGAAATATGGGGAGCATTATTGAATGGAGGATCTGTAGTAATTGCAGACAAAAACCTTGCGCTAGAACCTGAGAAATTTCGGCAGACTCTGAAAACAAAAAACGTAACTAAACTCTTTGTTACTACTGCATTATTCAATCGATTAGTTACTTACGACCCAGATATATTTGAAACAGTAGACCAGGTATTATTTGGTGGAGAAAAGGTGAATCCTAAAACTGTATATTCCCTGCTCAACGCCTCTTCTCCGAGGCAACTGTCCCATGTATATGGTCCGACAGAAGCAGTTATATTTAGCACAGCATTTAACATAAGCGATAAGTTGTTACATATCGATATCGTTCCAATTGGTAGAGCTATAGACAACACACAAACTTACGTTGTGAATAGTGAATTTGAGCAGTGCATCAATGATGAAATTGGTGAATTATTCATCGGAGGTTTAGGAGTGGCGAGGGGGTACTGGAATCAGCCAGGACTTACGGCAGATCGTTTTGTTCCCAACCCATTTGGGGTTCCTGGCGAAAGAATTTATCGTACAGGTGACTTGGTCCAATTGTCCGCTGATGGTTTCCTTGAATTTGTCAAACGCGTTGACCATCAGGTTAAAATTAGAGGATATCGAGTAGAACTTGGAGAGATTGAAACTGTATTAAAATCACATTCAAGCGTTAGCGATGCCATTATAACACTACAAGAAGGAGAAGAGGACAGTAGTCTGTCGGCTTTCGTAATCCCGAATGACGAATGCTTTAGTGTAGCCGAAATACGAAATTATTTGAAACATGCGATACCCGCCTACATGGTTCCTAGTGTAATAACTGCGCTCTATGAATTCCCTATGAATTCCAATGGGAAAGTTGAAAGAAGTGCACTACCAAAGTTGACAAAATATAGAGAATTGGACGTCGTTTATATTGAACCCCGAACGCCACTAGAGCAAGAAATAGCAAATATATGGTCGAATGTCCTTGAATTGGGAGAGATTGGGGTACGAGATAATTTTTTTGACCTCGGAGGGCACTCTTTATTGGTAATGCGAGTCGTTGCCCGCATTAGAGAATTAATAGATATTGAGCTTCCAATTAGAACAGTTTTTGAAAAACCAACGATCGAAGAGCTTTCTAAGGAAGCATTACATCAGCTGCAAATTGAAGAATAGTTTGTTTACAATGAAACTAATTATGAATTTGATTATAAAAAATCGCAAAACACTCATTTTTTGATGCTCCGTTTTCTTTAATGTATTCAAACACCTGAAGTTGGGATCGCAGAATAGAGAGAGAGGTATATGAAAAATACATCCACGCCTATACATCACCGTGTATCTATATCAGGCTCAAAGTCTCATAGAACCTCTACTAGTTCAGCCGGATGGGCGTTATGGCGCATGTTCCAGGTTCGATCCGCAGGATTTTCATCGAGTTTGGTACTGAATCTAGCTTCGTTCGAAGGTCTTCAAGCTTCAGATGCACTTGCAGATGCTCGGGAATTAGAGGATGAATTCAAACTGAAATTATTTAAGAAATTCTCTTGTGAAATTGGAAGTTTGCTAAAAACTCGATACAAATTGCCAAAAGGGTCTGCAGAACACACATCATTATCTGCGCAAATTAAGAACTGGCGCAAAACCGAAAAGGCCATCCGTAAGAAAAGAAAACCTACTGATGTACCTAAAAAAATCATAGCTGAAGTCGAGGAATTGTGCTTGTTACAGCAAAGGTCTGACATTGCACAAGAAACATTTGAAAAACTTTATAAAGCCTCTGTCGTAAAATGCGATGAAAGTTTAAAGGATACTGCTAATTACACCAAGTTTATTGAAGCTATTGTCTGGCAAAACAAACCGATACTACAGCATGTATTAGAACCGATGGCCAATGGGGAAAGAGCTGTTAACAAGCGACGTAATGAAGAACTCGTTGCTAGCTATCTCCAGAGATACTGCACAAAAAACGACATGATTGGATATTTTGGGCCAGTCTGCTGGGGAGCTTGGGAAGAAGACTCTGAACGCGCAATTGATATTACTAAAGCAGGAAAATTGGCAAAACGAACTGTATATTTCGAAGATTGGGCTATTCAGACCTTTGCGGATAAGATCTCTGCTGACGGTCGAATGGTACCCTGGCTGATCCCTAGTCGTTCGCCATCGGTGCGTCTGGAAGGCGATCGCTTAGTCATGCCAGCTGGTGCCAAGATAAAATTAACTCACAGTCAGACAACTCTTCTCAACGCATGCAACGGGACTGCAACAGCAACTCAGGTAGCTCAAGTATTACTACGAAACCCCCTTAATGGATTTAATAGTGCACAGGAAATATTCGATATGCTTGCGGCCTTTGCAAGGCAACGACGTATTCATTTGGGGTTTGGTACTCCTGCTGGGTCACGTATACCGGAGTTGCATCTACGTAGGTTGCTGGAAGAAATTGACGATGCCGAAATAAGAGAGATGGCTCTTGAGCCTTTAGTCGCACTAGAACACGCACGTGACCACTTGGAAACAAGCGCAGGAAATCCAGAGGCTATGGTACAAGCGATCAATAAACTCAACAAAGTGTTTGAGGGAGCTGCTGAAACCAGCGCTGTTCGGAATCATGGTGAAACCTATGGATCTAGGACAATATTTTATGAAGATTGTTTATCAGGGTCTAAAGTGGACTTCGGCCCACAATTACTGAATGAAATTCAACCACCCCTGGATCTAATTCTCTCTAGCGCACGTTGGTTTTGTCACGCTTTGGCTAACGTGTACCGTGACAGCTTCGAGGCCGTTTATGCAACCATGGCAAAATCCGAAAAAGATATAAATGGGGAAGTTGTTGTGGATTTGCCATCCTTTTGGCTCAATACTATACCTTTATTTGAGGATGAAAAACCTGAAGCAATTATAGCGTTAAGGCAAGAATTAGTAAACAAATGGCAGTCTATTCTGAACGTTTCTGCTAACCAAGAGGTAAGACTTCTTTCTAGTACTGAAATACGCTCCGCAGTATTGGATATTTTTGCAGCAGTTGACTGTGGGTGGGCGGCTGCACGTCATCATAGTCCAGATGTTATGATTGCTGCCGAGAATTGCGAAGCGATTGAAAAAGGTGAATTTCAATTTGTGATGGGAGAAATACATGTTGGTCTCAATACTATTATGACTAATTGTGTTGTAAATCAACATGTTGACCCCAATACGCTTTTTGATGCTTTGCACGCTGATTTTGGCGAACCACGACTCACTAATATTTTCTCCATAGCGGCAAGTGGTCAACCACTTCGAACCCGCCCTTCTATTGACCCCCGACATGATATTGAACTTTGTTGCTCCTTCGAAGCAATACCTCTTAACCCGAAGACAGCCTTATCTGTTAGTGACTTTGTTGTGGCACGCGGACCGAAGGGCCTCGTTGCTCGCAGTCGAGATGGCCTTCACATTTTTGATTTGCTGGATTTATTTAGTGACCGGCTTGGTCAATGTGCAAGCAATTTGTTCAGTATTATGCCAAACACTTGTTATTCGCCTCGTATTGTAATTGATAAGTTAGTCATTCAACGCCGAAGCTGGCGTTTTCACTGTGATGACTTTCATTTTCTCGACAATAAGTCAGATTCAGATAACTTTCACTATATGTGCAATTGGGCGCGAACACTCGGATTGCCCCGGCAAGTTTTCGTTAAGTATTCCTGGGAGAAAAAACCTGTTTACGTTGATTTTGCTAGCCCGCTGTATGTCCGAATGTTAGTTAAACAGTTACTTAAAGACAGTCAGAAATCAAAAAACTTGCCAAACGTTATTTCATTTAGCGAAATGCTTCCATCACATGAACAGCTATGGATGCCACTTGTAGACGGAGGAAATTGTACAAGTGAGTTTCGTTGTGTCGCCATTCACTCTAATGATTTCAGTTAATGAGACAAGTCGGTGATAAAGTTGCGCCAGCCCAAACGAGAGTTCGGTCGAAATACCACCGGCCTTGTATCTCGTTGATTAAATCCAGCGGTATGTTGTTTTCTCGAACAATTTTCCCTGTGAATATACCAGTAGTTTCTGTAGTTTGTATCATTAATAATTCTACTTCCCTGAATTCTAAAAAACAGCCAGTCAGAGGGAAAAGACATTTGTAGAATGCTTCCTTCGCACAGAATATGATTTTTTTCCAATCCACCATAGTTAAGGTAGTTTGGGACAGAAATGGCATTTCCTGAGGGGAAATAATCATTGATCCAAGTTCGTCTGGTAGTGGGGTGTTAGGCTCCACATCTAATCCGAGACTCTTAACTATATCTGTTTTTGCTGCGACTGCACCACACCACTGATCACAATGGCTTATACTACCAGTAAACCGCTCTGGCCAAATCGGAATTCCGTTGTAGTCATTGAGCAACGGCTGTGGAGTGGCCCCCAACTCTTGTAATACTTTATGCGCTGCTAGGCGTCCTGAAAAGAACTCGTTGCGTCGTTTTGAGACCGCCTGAGAAACGATTTTTTTTTCTTCAGGAAAAATAGAGCCAACAGCTTGAACTTCATTGATAGCTGTGCAAACAGGTAATGTGAAGAGTTTTTGAAGTTTCGATTTTGGTGTACTCATAAAAATCATCACTCTAACGGGTATGGATACTACTGATAAGGAATCCAGGGATATATTATTGATTAAGGTGGTCCATTAGGAAATATGGTTCCTTATATGAGGGTCGCTAATTATATTCCAATGTAAATTAGTATCCGTCACGTAGAGCTGAGCAGCTGCTCGCAGCATTGTGTCACGTTCAGGCTTGCCACGACGAAGACTAGGGATAGCTGTGACACCTTTAGCTCCGGTGTGTCGTGAAATCTGAACAACAGCAGGTAATAGAATTGGCTGTGCACTTAACTCCAATACCTGGGTGAAGCCATCTGTAATGGCTTTACTCATTGCATTAGAAAACAAGACTGGCTGACACATGTTTTTCCCCCAGTATTTGGCATCAGTTAGTTCCTCGTCCATTAATCCACCTGTTACAGTTGAATAAAATGGAACTTGTGGAGCTTGAGGGACTAGGTTGTGTAATGCCGCTTCAAGTTTATTTCGAAGGGGAGCAACTTGATGGCTGTGTCCTGCTGTATCAACTAACCATTGTGATCTGATACCTGCGTCGGCTAGAAGCTCTTCTAAATCACGTAAGGGTTTGGTATCTCCCGACAATATAAAATTTTTTTGGGAATTTTCTGCTGCAATACATACATTGCTGGGTAATTCGGGAATCGTTAAGTTCAATTCTTTTTGCGAACAGTCTATACTAACCATTCCTCCCTGACTGCGAATGCTATCGAGGAGTTGACTGCGAGTGCCCACAATATATATGGCGGTTTTCAAGTTAATGGCCCCTGCTGTGTAAGCAGCAGCGATCTCCCCAAAACTATGTCCGATAACACCATCTGGTTCCACCCCCCAGTGTTTCCATAGTGCACTTAATGCTGCTTGTAATGCAAACAATCGGAGTTGTACCAACATTGCTGTAGCGTTATTCTCATTCAGATCCCAAAATGCTTGTGTATTGTCTTGGCCAAAATAATGCTCGATATGAGCTGCACATTCATTGAATATATCCGCAAAAACAGGCTCAGAATGGAGTAATTGATGCCCTGAATGCATTGAAACCATGCCAAATCCGGGGAATGCCCAGAGGAGTTTTCCCGCTATCTTTGTTGGATCGGTTACGAAGATATCGGGGCGTTTTTTACCCAAACCAAACCCGACCAGTTGAGAGGACAAATGTTCTATATCACGAGCCACAGCTGCAAATTTGAAACTATCCTGTTTAATTGCATGTGCGGTATTTCGTATGACCGTGTGCAGATCTCTGCCTTGGACTCTTTGAAGGAAATGGGCCATCTTATTGAGCCTGTCATGTAGCGTAACTTTGTCAGAGCATGCAAGTATGAATAATTCACTTCTCAAGATTATGTCTCCTCTTTATTTTTTGCTAGGGTGAATTGACGAATATCCTTCACGCCATAGGTTATTATGCTACTAATGATGATCACACTTGCAGAAATCATTAGAGTCATCTCCGCGCCAAGAAATCCTGAAACAGAACCTGCCATGGCAAAGCCAAAAGGAGCTGTTGCCAGGGTTGCGAGTTGTGATATGGATAAGACACGGGATACTAGATCGTTTGACACTTCATGTTGAATGATTGATTGAATAACTATGCTGGAATAAGCTAGCGTTGCCCCCAAAAAAATACTGCTTATCAAAGTAATCGGTAGAGGGGCATCAATGGCGATAAAGATCAATACCGGTGCGGCAAGTGTAGTATATTTTGCAGCAAATGCTAATGGATATTGTATTGAGACTTTGAATGCAAAGTAGCCGCCAATTAATACTCCAATACCTCCAAAAGTCATCAAACCTCCGAGTACTACCGCTGACTCTCCTCGTTCGTAAAAAAGTGCTGCACCAAGGACTAATAGAAAGGGCATAGCAAACAGATTAAGCGAACAGAAGAGGCCGGTAATCGCCCAGAGCCAGCGGCGTTTCTTAAATTCGAGCCAACCAGCTGCCATGTCATTGAAGATATTTCGAGTTTTTGCATTCGGCTTCGGTACGGAAGAACGAATAAAATAGATGAGCATGGCACTTATGGCAAAGGTAACTGCGTCCAGAAAAAAAACCAGCCAGGAAATTCCTGTCGCTAAAATGATTCCAGCTAAAGAGGGACCGACCATGTTTGATGCTGCGTAGGAAATGCTGAGCATGCTTGTTGATTTTTGAATATTCTCTTTTGTCACTATCTGAGGTAATAGACCGCCAATAGCAGGTTGGAAAATAGCATTTCCAATCCCACTCAATGCAACAAGAGCTGTGAGAGCCCATATTGATGTTTCTTGCATAAATAGAAGAAATGCAATGGCTAAATGGCAAGAACATCTTAATATATCAGAAGCGATTATTAAGTTCTTGCGTGACAAATGATCTGCAATTGCCCCTGCTGGCAATAATAATGCTGCATACACAAATGACTGAATAGCAAGTACACCACCTACTTCTGATGTAGAACGGCCAATTTTTAGCATGGTGAAACTTAGTGCCACCGGAATCATTGTGGAACCCAAAGCCGAAGTGAGGTAAGCCATAAGTAGCAACCAAAAATCACGTTCGGGGGTTGATTTCGATTTATTCTCTGAAAGAGGTTTAATTTTAGAAGTCACCAGAGTCGCTCGCAGGTTTCATCAAACTGAATTGGAGCAGTAAAACCAGAACATTCTTCTGTAGTCTGGATGATCTCCATAAGTTCTATGATTGTAATATTGGGACGAGTAATCATGGAAAATAGCACCTCCGAATAATTTCTGAGTAAAAGCTTCATACTATTAAGGGAAAACACAGAGGAATCGTACCCTGCAGCAATCTGATTTCCTATTTCAGATACCGTTGGGTAAATATCAATTCGAAGAGGAAAGGCTGTTCTTGTTAAGGATAATGGCTGTTTAAAATCAAGCAATTGCGAATAGTCGCTTGTAAAATAGCTAGCTAGGTTTTGAAAATAAAACAGAGAATCAAAGAAATGCTCATTACTATCTGACTCCGACCATGTCTGTATCTCTTGTTGAGAAACAGTTTGATAGCTTAACAGATCTATACTTTTTTCTCGAACACGTTTGAGTAGTGTTGTGATGGTATCACCATGCTCAATTTGAACTCTAAATGGCAAATAGTTCATTGTATGGCCAACCATCTCAGAAATATCGTTAACTTCTGGTGTTCGTCCGTTTACGACTACCCCCAAAGTTATATCTTTTTGTCGTAGAATATGTGAGAGCAGAACCACCCAAGCGGTAAGGTAAAACAAGTTTTCAGTATATCCATTTTTATTTGTCAAATCTCGAATTGACTCGGACATTTTACCTTTTAAATATAGGCCTGTTTTTAGCATTATTTTGTCCGACACTATGTCAGGCCGGCCTATCATTTGCGCTAGTAAAGCAGGTTTCCAACCCTTCAACTCCCTTTTCCAGAAGATTTCTGCTTCATCAATATTCTGCTGGCTGCGCCATGCTAAATAACGTCTATAAGGAGGTCTATTTGAATTCGGCTTGTATGTAAGTCCAGATTGCATCAGATAACCAGCTTCCTGACCAAGTATGAGCATTGACCATCCGTCAAGACACATATAGTTGAAGCTTTGGATAATCATGAAAGAATCGTCACTTATTCGCGCGGAGAATATTCGTGTCGCAGAAGGTCGGTCCAAATCAGGCCCCCTCAACGAATCGGCATGAAGTACTTTTTCAGCTTGAGTTCGTTGTTCTTCATCAGTTAGATGTCGCCAATCTTCAAAGACGTGAGGAACTTCCCCTTTAGGGTGAACAATCTGTAATGGTCCGCCTAACTCATCCCAAACATATGTACTACGTAATACAGGGTTATTTACTGCCAGTGTTTCATACGCTTGGGCAATAATGCTGGGATCGACTGGGGAAATAGTGAGAACCTGAACAAGATTGAGTTCTTTTCGATCACTGGATTGCATTTGAAAGAGCATATCTGAAGGAGTAGCTGATAATGGCAATATTTCCTCTGCAAAAGGATATTTTTCCTGTAGTTTTTTCAAATCTGTGCTGTTTATACCTATAAGATCTTCGTCGCTGATAGATTCATAATTTTCATTGCCAGCTAGAAAGCTGTTTTCTGAATTTGAGGAATTTTCTAAGCTTATTACATGTTCTGCCAAATTAGCTATTGTTTGGTGTTGGAACAGTTGCTTTATAGTTATTATTACGCCTGCTTTTTTGGCTTGGGCGATTAGAGTAATGCCTCGAATAGAATCCCCTCCAACCTGAAAAAAGTTATCGTGGATGCTTATTGTATCAATATGCAAAACGCTTTTCCACGAATCTAGAAGCGTTTGCTCAAGTTGATTTCTAGGGGCAACTATTGGCCCGGATTGAAGGTTTCTTTTGGGAGCAGGTAGGGCCTTTCGGTCCAGTTTACCTGTTGTCGTCTGAGGGAAAGATTCAATCGCCATAAATGTGGATGGGATCATGTAGGGTGGAAGTGACCGTTTTAAATCTTTCTCCAATTTTTCAAGAAATTCATCCTTAACTTGATCAGAAGGCTGACCCGGCTTTTCTGTGGAACTAGCGTTTACCGTATAGTATGCAACCAGTTGCTTACCTCCTGGAATGTCTTCACGAAGCAGAGTTACTGCCTGTTCTATTCCTGGTTGTTCCATTAGTGCAGAGTCAATCTGCCCAAGCTCTATGCGGTATCCCCGCAGTTTAATTTGATGGTCACTTCTACCCAAATAGTCTATCTCTCCATTTCCCAAAGACCTTGCCCTATCACCTGTACGATAAATTCGTTTTCCGTGATCAAATGGACTTGGTACAAAACGCTCTGCTGTTTTTTGGGGGTCGTTGCAGTATCCTCTGGCGAGAGCAATGCCTCCTATATAAAGGTCTCCTTCGATGCCAGGGGGTAAGGGGTGTAATTCATTATCAAGCACAGCCATAAACACGTTGGAAATTGGCTTACCAATTGGTAATCTGCTAGCGCTAAAGTCATCTCTCCACAGCCACGAGCTTACGTCCACTGCGGCTTCCGTGGGGCCATATAAATTATAAAGTTTAACTTCTGGCAATAATGATGAAAATCGCATTGCATCGGACTTGGAGAGTACTTCGCCGCTGCAAATTACTCGTTTCAAAGAGGTAGGCAATTCATCGGCACAAAATTCCATGAATGGTCTCAGCATGGATGGAACAAAGTGTGCTGTAGTAATTGATTCTGTTGTAATCAGGTCTCGAAGATAGGAAGGATCTTTTTGCCCTTCGGGTTTCGCAAGAACAACCGTTGCACCACTCGTCAGTCCCCAAAAAAGCTCCCATACTGAAACATCAAACGCTGTCTGAGTCTTCTGTAATACCCTGTCAGTGTTTTTTAGCTGGAAAGTACTTTGCATCCAATTGATGCGATTGCATATCGCTTCATGAGTTATCATGCAAGCTTTCGGGATGCCTGTAGAGCCTGATGTAAAGATCACGTATGCCAGATTGGCAGAGTACTCAGCACGTATTGAGGGACAATCTTGATTGGTGTTATTCGCTTGAGCAAGAAGATCATCGGGCAAAAAATAAATTGAGGGCAGGGTGGTCAGGTCGTTTTGATGGGCCTCATCAATGATCAGATACTCTATTCCGCTGTCCTCTATCATTCTTGTCAGAAGCTGAATAGGAAGACTGGCATCAAGTGGAGCATAGGAGCAACCAGCCATCATGGTGCCAATAAGTATTGGAAGAAGTTCCAAAGAGCGGTCTAACGTCACTCCAATTATTGCGCCTTCTTCAATTCCAAGTCTTTGTATGTTGTGACTAACCGACTTCGCTTTCTCTACCAAGTTTTTATAGGTTAGCTGGGATCCTGCAAATTGGCATGCTATTGCGTCAGGAGTGAGTGACGCTTGTTGGAGGATAAGTTGGTGCAGGAGCTGCGGAGCATCGTATACAATCTTCGGGCCTGTTCCAGACTTAATAATTGCTTTTTCTTCTTCAGTTCCGGCGACGGGAAGTTGATATATTGGGGTTGATGAATTTTGTACTAAAGTATTCGAGAAATTGGTAAATGTCTTCATCATACCGCGTCCAAAGTTCTTCTGGAATATATCTGAGGCATATTGTAAAACCCCCCACATTGGCTCGTTTGGAGACTGAGCGATATATAAAGATAAGTCAAATTTTGTTCCGGACAGTGGAATTTGTATTGGGCGTATTACATCTTGTTCGCGCTGTTCGTCTAGCGCTGACCAAATGTTCTCAAAATTTAACAAAACTTGAAAAACTGGCGTGCGACCGACAAGGCGTGGAGGTTTCAGTTTACTAATGAGCATATCAAACGGAACGTCCTGATTATCATAGCTATTGAGCACGGCTTCTCTCGTTTGAATGATTAGATCACTGAATGACGTCTCCGCAGTGATATTACATCTGTAGGCAATAGTATTTGCGAAATAACCGATCAGGCATTCGAGTTCCTTTTTGGAACGATTGGCAATCGGGCACCCAATTATCAAATCATTTTGGCCGCTGAGCTTGTGAAGCCACCCGAAAATCATTGCGAGCGTAATCATGAAAGGTGTTGCTTGATGTTTATTAGATAATTCCAAAACGGCAGCAGAGGTGATTTCATCAAGTTGGAATTTTACTTCTTCACCTTGTGATGGGGAGTCTACTGTTCGTGTAAAGTCTTCTGGAATTTCAAGTGTGGGCAAGTCACCGGAAAAATTTTCATACCAGTAATCTAGTTGTTTGTCGAAGACGCCGTTTTCAAATTGCAGGTTTTGCCATTCTGCGAAATCTCCATATTGAATTGTTAGAGGAGGAAGTTGTATTTCCGTATCATAACATATGCTTGAATAAAGCCTGTTTAGTTCTTTAATTAGAATTATCAGAGACCATTCATCGGCTATAATGTGGTGAATAGAAACTATTAGAATGGTTTTATCATCTCTAGATATAATTACTTCTACTTTAAAAAGAGGTAGATTGCTTAGATCGAATGGGAGGGATCCTAGTTTCTTTGCTTTTGCTTCTACCTCTGCCATCACCTCATTTGCAGAAAGGTGGCGAAGGTCGGTGATCGGAAGGTTTATCTGAAAAGGAGGCATGATTTTTTGAAATACGTCATTTTCCTCCTCTATAAAGCATGTTCGTATGGCTTCGTGTCTGTTGATAATTTCTTGGAAAGCACCCTTTAATGCATTGAGATTCAAAGGGCCTGAAAGCTCAAGTGCGGCAACTTGATTATAATCAATGCGGGCAGGGTCAAGTTTATACATAACCCAAAGTTTACGTTGTACTAGTGCTAATGGGGCTCTAGAACTGTTAAGACGAGCACCTATTTTGCTTGAATTCGGTCTCTTTCCCTTGGCCATCTGTAATAACAGATCTTTTTTTCTGTCAGTAGTTAATTTCTGAGTTTTGTCATTTATCATAGAAATAATTCCATACCAGCTTGTAATTTCTAGTCTGCTGCCACTGCATCAATTTTATCCCTTAATAGTCGCTCTACCAATAACGCCTGCTCAGCTAGAGTGACCGCTTCGAACAGTGATTTAATTTCCAATTCAATTTCGAACATGTCACGAATTGTTCCTGCGAGCCGAAAGAACTGAAGAGAATCTCCCCCTATTGAAGCGAAGTTTGAATCTGGATGAACATCTTCAACGCCAAGAATTTCTCGCCAAGCCTCCGCAATTTTATCACGCAATATATTTTGGACATCATCGTCAACCACTTCTTCGATTGTCGGTGTTTCCGGTTTTACGTCGGCGCCAGCACCTTGTTGAACTATTGGGGTGAGGGGTATTTCCAAGTAATGTTGCGTCTTGTCAAAAGGATAAGTAGGCAACGGTGTCCGATGGCAATTTTCATCTTTATGAAATAAACTCCAGTCAATTTGACAGCCGCGCTCCCACAGGACACCAATCAAACGTTGGAGACTGGAGTCTATATTGTTTGGGTCGATTTTTGCAAGCGTCTCCTCACCAATGGTGGTGAACACACTGCTTTCTGATCGATTGATGTCGACATAAAGAGGAACCGCAAATAATTCTATTAACTTTGAGACAGAAGTAGCACTTGGTATGGAAGTAATCACTGCATTGGAAAGCGCATTTTGTAGTGTAATTTGATCTTCAACACATTTTTCAATATTTTCCAGATAGAGGGGTAGCGAAGGCTTAGTAAACGTGGGCGAAGTTGGCTCCTTTAATAACATCCCTACTGCATCTTTCAGCGATAGTGATTCTGCCAATACAGCAGCGACATACTGACCTTCTCCAAAACCACCTACGGCTTTTGGAGTTACCCCCATAGCGATCCAAGTTTTTGCTAATGCGAATCTAGCTGCGAAAACCGCTAAAGAGCGGAATATATCTTGGTGTATGCACTTTTCTGTCACCGGAGTTGAAGATAACCAATCCCCGATAACTTTCTGTGCTGACTCAGTAGCACATGCCATGCACTCCTTCCATGCTATTTCAAAATGTGTTGAGCCATTTAGCCAAACTTGTATGTCGGAAGAAGTAAAAAGATTATCACCTAAAATGACAAGCACGAGTTCAGAGTTTTTTGACGCGGGAATTAACAGCCCTTCTTCCCCATCGCCTAATTGGTCAATTATGGTGCGTATTTTCTCTGCAGATCCTTCAAAGGGAACAACAAATGATTTTCGGAATGCGAACGCTTTTCGCCCTGTATGAAGTGTAAAAGCAACGTTAGCGAATAAAGAAGGAGAGATTGAAGTAAGAGCGTTCGCTAATAGCGTGGCGGCAGTCTTAAGTTGTTCTTGTGTTCGGGCAGAAATTGTCAGCAGTTGATCAACTCTGCTTGAATTTTCTGGTGTATATAGTGGTGCCTGCTCTAGCACTACATGTGCGTTTGCCCCCCCCAATCCAAATGAACTCACACCAGCTCTCAGCACTGTCGAGTCAGATTTCCAGTCTAGCTCTTTGTCAGCTATGAAAAAAGGGGTCTCATCAAGGTGTAACTCTTCGTTCGGAGCACTGAAATTGATCTGTTGTGGTAGGTGCCTTTGTTCCAGAGCCAAAGCACTCTTGATCAGCCCAGCCATTCCGGCTGCCTCTTGAGTATGGCCTATATTGCCCTTAACTGATCCTAGAGCGCATTTATTGTACGACGAGCCATCACTGCTGGTAAACGCCTCGGTTAGAGCCTGGACCTCAATAGGGTCACCTAATGGAGTGGCTGTGCCATGGGCTTCAACAAAACATATGGTCTCTGCTTTCACCTCAGCCATATTCAAGGCGTCTCGAATGACCTCTCGCTGTCCAAAAACGCTCGGAGCCAGGAAACCTACCTTCGTTTGACCATCATTATTTATTGCAGAGCCTTTTATCACAGAATAAATATGGTCACCATCTCTCAGTGCGTCATCTAGACGTTTCAATACTGCGACCCCAGTACCACTACCGGGGATCATGCCTGCTGCTGCGGCATCAAAAGGGCGACAATGTCCATCGTTAGAAACAGCTCCACCTGTTTCTCCATATGTACGAAACCCTATTCCGTGGGGAAAGGAAATTGCAGCAGCACCAGCCACCACCATATCACATTCGCCAGCCAACAGGGACTTACATGCTAAATGAATCGCTACAAGAGAAGTAGAACAAGCTGTGTTTACAGAAAAACTTGGACCATTCAAATTTAGCTTGTAGGAAACACGATTAGGCATATAGGTTGATTGATTTGAAAGGGCAAGTAAGGGAGCCCCAAGCCATGTAACGCGTTCTTTATTAGGAGCAATGTGATTACTATAGTATGTGTTGGCCATACAGCCAGCAATTACCCCAACTGTTACATCAATTTCATCTGGAATATATCCAGCGTCTTCAAATGCTTCCCAGCAGCAGGTTAAAAACATTCTGTGCTGTGGATCCATTACTTCAGCTTCTGATTTTGAAACACCAAAAAAATCAGCGTCAAATGCGAATGGATGTTGAAGTGCCCCAGAGGCTTTTATGTAATCAGACCTGAGAATTTCATCGATGTCACATCCTGCAAGAATTAATTCTTCCTCGGTAGGAAAGGCCACGGTTTCACGGTTTTCCAAAAGATTGGCCCAGAAATCTGTCTTACTCTCTGCTCCTGGATACCTACATGCCAATCCAATAATAGCAACTTCCAAACCATTAGAGTGAGTTTCAGACATCAAAATGCTCCTAATTATAACCTATTTTTGTCGCCGCTTACGTTGCAATGCCAAGCGTTGCTTGTTTGTCTCTTTAGTGGTGGTGTTGGCCCTGTTAATCGGATCAAGAATCGTTTGTTTCGCCCCTATTTTTTCGCCACTGATATGATTAGCCTGAGCTGCTACAGTTGTATGTTTAAACAATTCGGCTATTCGGAAAGAAACGTTTAGTTGTTCCTTGAGTAGTTTTTGCATCCTAAGTATCAAAAGGGAGTTTCCACCAAGATCAAAAAAATTTTCATTTATGCCAACATTCTCGACGCCTAATATTTTTTTCCAGATCGAAGCTATTTTCGCTTCTTCATCATTCAAAAGAGAATCCTTTTCTTTAGACATAATTTCAGGTTCGGGTAATGCATTCCGGTCAACTTTTCCGCTAACAGTTAATGGCATCGTTTTAAGTATATTTATACTGGATGGTAACATGTATTCGGGAAGCCACTCTTTTAGATGTTCTAAGAGTTTTTGTGGATCAAGGTCGACACCGGGATGAGCTGCTGCATACCCCGCGAGGATTGAATGATCATCTGTTTTTTTGTGCAGTATAACACCAGCATGTTTGACACCGCCCGCAGCAAGGAGGGCAACTTCAATCTCGCCTAATTCTATCCTGAAGCCTCTTAATTTTATTTGATGATCGCGTCGGCCTAGGTACTCCAATTTCCCTTTCTTGTCCCAACGAGCGAGGTCACCGGTCCTATAGAGACGATTTCCAGGTTCAAATGGATTAGGTAAGAAACTTATTGCGGTCTGTCCCGGCATTCCACAATATCCGCGAGAAAGACCTTCCCCCCCGATATATAGCTCCCCTGTCGACCCAATGGGCATCACATTGAAATTCTGATCCAGTACATAAGCTGTAACATTTGGCATGGGTTTGCCTATTGGAACTATTTCAGATGTTTCATCGGCGATACAGGAAATAGCCTCCATAGAAAGCTCCGTCGCCCCCCAGATATTTACTACTTTTGTGCCGCATAGTGATTTGATGTCACCTACAACTGTCGTGTCCAGTATTTCTCCACTGCATGTGCATGTCTTTAAAGAAGCTAGTTGCTGTTTTGCGTTTTCAACCAAAACCATAGCGCGAGCTACAGAGGGCTGAATATACGTGCGAGTTACCCTGTGTTCACTAATGTACTGTGCAAGTGCCTCAATGTTCTTACTATCTGAATCTGGCACAACGACCAGTGTAGCACCGGATGATAACGGCCCTAGAATCTCCATTATGGATGCACCAAAGCCGATTGATGAACGCTGAAGCGCTATTTCCCCTCGTTCTATGGGCGCGACATTTGGCTGTGATAGGAGGCGATTTAACATAGGACCGTGCTCTCCCATTACTCCTTTTGGAAGGCCGGTAGAACCAGACGTATATAATACATACGCAATATTTTGGGGGTGTACACGTCTAGTAGGTAGGTTTTGAGGAAAAAGTGCGACGTCCTCTTCTTTAAAAAGCGCTCTTTGTATCGCAATTGGTGATTTTAGACCCTGAATTCTGCTCCAGTTAGTATCGTTAACGAATGCAACATTTGCACCAGAATCTTCGAGCATGTAGGATATACGCGCATCAGGATTCGCAAGGTCTATGGGTAGATAGACGCATCCAGCCTTTAAAATTGCAATAAAGCAGATAACTTGTTCTACTGATCTGGGCAGACACATTGCGATAACGGATTCTGATTTCACGCTTTCTTGGATTAATCCGTTTGCGATTTGATTTGCCCATTGGTTTGCTTCAGAAAATGTTACTTTTCGCCCAAAGTCAGCATCGATGAGCGCGATGGCATCTGGCATCTCTACCGCGTAGCGCTCAAACTCAGAATGTAGAAGGCCAGAATTGCAAAAGTCGATATTTGTGGCATTAAAATCTACAAGTAGCTTTCGCATTTCGGCCGACCCAATAGTTGGCAATTCAGATATTTGGGTGCTTGTGGCAACTAAAGCGGCTCTTGCGGCAGTTTCAATTTGACCGGCTAAACGTTCAATTGTGTCTTTGTCGAACAGGTCTGAAGCGAATTCAAATAGACCCGTGATAACTGTATCATCGTCACTAATTGCTAGAGTCAGGTCAACTTTTGAGGTTGTAGACCGGCCAGCGGGTATAGGCGTGAAACAAATTTCGCCCGCTTGTCGCTGAGATATACCAAGTTCTTCTTGCATTAGGAACATAATTTGGAAGATCGGTTGGCGGGAAAAGTCTCGTGCAGTTTTCAACTCATCTACAAGTTTTTCAAATGGCAGGTCCTGATGTGAAAATGCATCAAGACAGACTTCGCGGACCCGCCGTAATGCACTTGAAAAGTCGGGATTACCAGCGAAATTTAGGCGAAGAGGAAGGCTGTTAGCAAACAAACCTATTGTACCTTGAGTTTCGCGTCGTTTTCTGTTGGCCACCATTGTGCCCACAACTAAATCATCTTGACCGCTCCATCTGTATAATATTGTTGAAAAAAGAGTTAAAAATAACATGTAAAGCGTTACATTCTCCTCTCGGGCTAACACGCGGAGACGATAACTAAGCTCACGGTCCAATTTAAAGGGCACAAGATCACCTTCAAAACTTGGTTCTTCGGGCCTTGAGCGGTCGGTATTAATTGCGATAAATGGTGGAGCGCCCTCAAGCTTGTTTCGCCAGTGGGAAAGCAAAGAGTCGAGGTTTGGACCTTCTAGCGAGGTTTTCTCGAAATGAATATGATCATAGAATTGTACTGGTTTATCTGCAATGGTAGATAGTGAAATATTATCATAGGACTGATAATGGGACGCTATTTCATCAAGAATAATCGCAATAGACCAACCATCACAAATTATGTGATGCACCACAATCATGAGCAGGAAATTGTGATCTGTAACTTTCAGGAGGTGAAAACGAATTAACTGATCTTCGCGTAAATTAAATTTATAGCGGGAAGAACTATACTTCCAGTCGTTAATTACCTTGTCATGGTCAGATCGGGCAAGTTTACTAATATCTTCAATCGACAGATTAATGCTTGTTCCCTTATCGGGGCTTTGGAAAGGAATACCATCTTCTTCGCCAAATCGCATTCTCAGCGCGGAGTGCCTACATATTAATTGCTTGAGGCTGTGCTTCAAAACGTCATATTTAAGGTCTCCTTGCACTTCAATTAATGTAGGAATATTGTAGGTAGGACTCGTCAGATTCATTTCTTCCAAAAACCAAATTCTTTGCTGGGAAGAAGTAAGCGGCAATCTGTTGTGTTGTGATGAGAGTAAAGTATTTTCAATGATATGTGCTTGAGGAAGAGTTTCGATTGCCTTACTAAACTCCTGAAGTATGGGTTTGGAGAACAGTGTATGGAGCGGCACTTCTATGCCTAGTTGGGCAGAAAGATTTGTAATCATTTTGATTGCAGTCAATGAATGGCCACCAATATCAAAAAAATTGTCTCTCTGCCCCACTTTAGCAATGTTCAAAATTTCCTGCCATATTGAGGCAATAGTCTGCTCCAAGAGGCCTGTTGGCTCTTTGTATGTTGGAGAAGTATATGATTCTGCCGGAGCCGGAAGTGCTTCGTAATCTAATTTGCCATTCATTGTGAGCGGTACCTTGTCAAGGCGTACAAAAGATGCAGGTATCATATACTCGGGCAATGAGTCTTTCAGGCTATTCCTAATCGAGACATCAATAGGGGATTCGCAGTTTATGGGAAATGACGTAATTGACCACTCTGATGTACTCTTTTTGGCGTAATTTGAGGAGGCAAGACGCCGATGAGCAAAAATCTTAAATAAATTGGTGCCAGTCAATTCAGAATCTTGTGATGAAACTACCTCAAAGCCTTTCTCAATTAATAATTCAGTGATGGTACTCAACCTTCTATCGATATCGTGAACCTCGACTACTATCTGATGTATCAAAGGCCAATGCTCTTGTTCAATTCCATTAAGGATATCAAGTTCACTTTTCTCTACATCGATTTTTAACAGATCAATCTTTTCCAGATTTTCGGAGCGAATGAACGTGGATAGTCGCTGTACTTCACACGTTTGTGCCTCAATCTGGAAGCGGTCTTGTAAAAAGTTTATTAGCTTTGAGCTCCCTTCTGAAAATTTATTTTCTACGAATCTCTCAGTTAGCGATAGATCAGTAGCTTGATTTGCGTACAATCCAGAGTTTACGCTCATCTTAGGGTAGTGATAGAAAGTCGCGTCTCCATCGTAATCTGAGAGCGCAATTTTCATCGCACGAACGTCAAGGCCATACCGTTCTAGATTCAATTTCAATGTATTGAATGTTTGATCTGCGGGTTCAAAAGCATATAGTTTTGAGGTTGGGGTAATACCCTTGACATATAGAGAAAATAGTCCAACATTTGCACCAACATCTAGGATGCAACTATTATCGTCAATAGAAATTCCATGCTGTAGGTACGATTTGTTTTCAAAAATCTCTTCGTAAATTGTTCTGGTTTCATGCCTGTTTGCGCAATGAATCTGTAAACCGTTACTTAGTACACAGAGACTTTCGTCGCTTGGTGTGTTGCTGATTATATATGCGACCAAGCGCTTTTCACCAGATGAGTCTTCGTGCACTGTGACAACGGCATCATTAATGTAGGGTTGTTCTTTAATGCTAGCTTCAATTTCGCCCAGTTCAATGCGGTAACCACGAATCTTTATCTGATGGTCGCTACGTCCGATATATTCCAATTCCCCATTTTTAAGTCTTCGAACAAGGTCGCCTGAGCGGTACATGCGTTCACTAGGCAGGCCGAATGGGTCTGGCAAAAACCTTTCAGCTGTTAAGGCTGGATTATTAACATATCCACGGGCAACCCCTTCCCCCGCAATGTACAATTCCCCAACAACGCCGAGCGCAACCATGCCTAGGTTTGAATCCAATACATAGGCGCGCATATCGCCTAGGCAGGTGCCTATTACCCCAGCTTTTGACCTATTATCACCTGAAATCTCTGTATAAGTTGTATGAACAGTAGTTTCTGTGATGCCAAACATATTGACCAGTTTTGTACGCTGATTTAATTTGTTTGCCTGCCACGACTTTAAAATCGTGATGTCCAATGCCTCACCACCGAAAATGATAACCCGGAGGCAATGCTCCCGATTATATCTGAATTGGACTGCACTGAGCATTGAGAAGGCGCTAGGCGTTTGGTTGAGTATTGTAATGCCTTCCTTGCAGACAAGTTGAAGAAATTCTTCAGAATTCTGCGCCGTAAGCTGAGGCACAATAACTACTCGACCGCCGGAAAGGAGAGCGCCCCACATTTCCCACACTGAGAAATCGAATGCGAATGAATGAAAAATAGACCAGACATCGTCGGGCCCGAATTTAAACAATTTGTCAGTAATACTAAATAGCCTGGTTACGTTTCTATGTGTAACCATCACACCTTTAGGTTTGCCAGTAGACCCGGAAGTGTATATAATGTAAGCAATATTAGCAGCAGTCAGGTTTATTTGGTGGCAATCAGAATTGTAACTGGGTTGTCCCTCCCAATCATCTGCATCAATATTTAAGTCTATTAATAATGGGACCGTAGGCAGATTGGAGCAGGTAACATCAAGGACCTGACGAGTAGCTTCATGACACAATATCGCTACAAGGCCAACATCATCTATTATAAAATTCAGTCGCTCAGGTGGGTAAATAGGGTCCAAGGGAACATAACATCCTCCAGCTTTTATGGTCGCTAATGAACCAATGACCATTTCCATTGATCGCTCAACACATATCCCGACTTTTTTATCTGATCTTATTCCTATAGACCGAAGGTGGTGCGCCAGTTTGTTGGCGCGTTTATTCAATTCCTGGTATGTTAGGGTTTCTTCCTCGCATACAATTGCTATGGCGTCTGGATTAATTTCCACCGACAATTCAAACAATTCATGTAGGCAACGAGCATGCCCATATTGATATGGTTTAGTCGTTGGAGAATCGTATTTTGTATTGGCCTCCAGTGGAATTACGTCAATTGTTTGGTTAGGCCTGAGAGCCATTTCATATAATACATGCTTTAGGTAGCCAATATAACGCTCAACTGTGCTGCGATCAAACAGAGAAGTTGCAAATTCAACACCTCCAACAATACAGCTGTCACGCTCATGCAAACCAAGTGCCATGTCGAATTTTGCGACAGCCATATTGGTGCTTAAGGCTTCGACCTTGAGCCCATCTAAATTCGCCAACTTCTGCTCATAGTTTTGCCATCCGAACATAAATTGGAATATCGGAGAATAAGACAAATTACGATGGGCTTGAAATGTTTCCACTATTTGTTCAAATGGTAGTTCTTGGTGCGCCTGTGCTTCAAGCACAGTAGTCTTAATGCGCTGTAACAATTGTTCAATATTAGGCTGCCCTGAAAGGTCTAGTCTTAGTGCCAATGTGTTTCCGAAAAGTCCTATCAGTGGTTCTAGTTCTGGCCGTTGGCGATTTGCATTAACTGTCCCGATTACAATTTCTTTCTGACCCGCCAGGCGCGATAATGTAATTCCACATGCAGCCAGCAATACCATAAACATGGTTACGCCACTACGTTCCGCTAGGTTGTTTAATATTGCAGTAAGGTCTTTATTAATGGTTAGCTCTAGGTATTCTCCCCTGAAATCTTGGACTGCCGGTCGGGAGTGGTCAGTTGGTATGTTTAATAATGGAGGTGCTCCCCGCATAGTTTTTTGCCAGAATCTGGTCTGCCGATCCAATATTTCTTCAGTCAGTCTCTCTCTTTGCCAGACTGCGTAGTCCGCATATTGAATATGCAATGGGTCAAGTGAACCTTGTTTGTGGCAGAAATGATTATAGAGGTTTCCTAAATTCTGTTTTAATATTCCAATTGACCAGCCATCAGCTATTATATGGTGCAATGTAATCTGCAAAACATGTACATCTGTTGACAGCCTTACCAGGGATCCACGTACTAACGGCCCGCATTCCAGGTCGAAATCTTTCGATGCTTCCTGTTCCAGTAACTTGCTAAGTTCTGAATCTAGATCAGAGGTAGTACAAAGACTATGGGTGGTGAGTGTAAATCCCATTTCCTCTTTTTCAAATGTCTGGAAAATGGTGCCTTTAATATTTACAAACCTTGTTCTCAAAGACTCGTGGCGCGACACAAGAACATTAAGGGCGGTTTCAAGTGCTATATGGTCTAGCTGACCTGAAAGTTTCAGAGAGATGGGAAGGTGGTACGCTATTCCTGCTCCTTCCATTTGACACAAGAACCAGAGCCTTTGTTGTGCAAAAGACAATGGAATTGGGTTGTCTCTACTCTGTTTTTTTATAGGCGCCAAAATTTCTTCCCCCCCTTTGTCCATGATTTTTGCGAAATCACTTAGTAGAGGATTAGAAAACAGGTCACGTAATGGGATCTCAACATTTAGACGATCGCGTACTATAGATATCATTCTAACGGCAAGAAGCGAGTGGCCACCCATTCCAAAAAAATTATCAAATCGACCTACAGAACTCAGTCCAAGTAGATCCTGCCAAATTTCAGACAATGCTATTTCAGTCATTGTTTGCGGTGGGGAATAAACGGAATTTTCCTGCGAAATTTCAGCCTGAGAACTTGATAATTTTGACAATAATTTTCTATCAATTTTGCCATTAACTGTGAGGGGTATTTCATCAATGTTTATGATTAAAGAAGGCAACATATAAATTGGCAGGGTTATCCGAAGCCACGAGTGCAGCATATTAGTGTCAACCGTTGCACTTGGCGAGGTAACAAAATACGCTATAAGTTGTTGTGGACTGCTACCGTCAATTTCGTTAGTAACGACCACCGCCTCCGCCACATCAGTATGTGAAAGGAGGGCATTCTCTATTTCACCAAGCTCTATGCGATAGCCCCTCAGTTTTATCTGATGATCGATCCTGCCGAGAAAATCAATTTCGCCTTTTCGATTCCAACGCGCAACATCGCCAGTGCGATACATTCGTGATCCTGGTTTCCCGAACGGGTTGGGTACAAAACGTTCTGAAGTTAGGGCACATCTGTTGATATATGCTCTAGCTAGTCCGTCTCCCGCCATATATAGCTCGCCACTGCTGCCGGGTGGCAAGGGATTGAGCTCACTGTCGAGAATAAAAACCTGGGTGTTAGCTATGGGGCGTCCAATTGTCGGTTCGGCGACTGAACACCTGTCTATTAAAGCGGCCGTGCTGTATGTCGTGTATTCTGACGGGCCGTACAAGTTATATACCTGCTTGACAGAAGTCTTTAGAAAAATCTCTTGTACCAATTTTGAGCGCAAAGGTTCGCCGGCAACATTGAGGGTGGATACCCCGCTCGGAAATCTATTTGTGTCCAATAATTCCGCAATTACTGAGGGTACTGTATTTAATAGCGTCGCCTGATCGGCTGCTTCAGGCAATGAGATTCCATTTTTGACAAGTAGTAATGTTCCCCCTAAGGATAGAGGCACAAAAATCTCGAAAACGGAGAGATCAAAACAAATCGATGTAGACGCGATCACAGTCTTAAATACACCGTCCTGATAATAAGCTTCTGCCCACTTGGTCAGACACACAGCGCTATGGCATAGTGCAACGCCCTTTGGTTTCCCTGTAGAGCCAGAAGTATATATAATATATGCTAAGTTATCGGGATGGACATTAGAGGCTGGCGCTGTGCAAAGAAAATCTCTTTGATCGCCTAGTACACTTTCAAGGTTGACTATTTTCAGGTTATCGATTGAAACACAGTTTTCTGTGGAACTATGCACAATCATTGCCATTGCCTGCGTATCACGCAGCATATAGTCAAGCCTTTTTTTAGGGTATTTAGGGTCTAACGGCAGGTAGGCTCCGCCCGCTTTGAGGATACCCAACATACCAATGACCATATCTACAGAACGTTCCAGGCATAGTCCGACAATAACCTCTGGACCGACACCAGTTTTTATGAGGTGCCTTGCAAGCTGGTTCGAACGACGATCGAGTTCTTGATAACTTATGTGCTCATTTTCGCAGATGACTGCAGTAGCGTCGGGTGTTTCCCTCGCTTGACGCTCGAATAGATTATGGACGCAGCATTCCTTTTCATAATCCATTTCTGTTGCATTTTTCTTGACGACGATCTCATTATAGTCTGATTGAGATAGTAGCGAATATTGATCGAGATGTTGATCAGGATTTGTTGCAACTTGTTTTAATACTCGGTTTAAGTATTTGGACAAATTTTCTGCAGTTTCTGTGTCAAACAGGTCTGTCGAATACTCGAGGACTGCAGAAAATCCTTCATCGGCATCCAGAATACTAAGATTTAGATCAAATTTCGATGTGACGTGATCAAAATTAATCGGGTTGATATCAAGCTTATCAAGATGAAACTGAGGAACTTTCTGCATTGCCATCATTACCTGGAATAATGGCTGGCGGCTTAAGTCTCGTGTTGTACTTAATTCAGCAACTAGTTGTTCAAACGGCACCTCTTGATGAGCATAAGCGTCTAGCATTATTTCGCGTACTCGTCCTACTAGCTTTGAGAAAGTTAGTCCTTTAGACAGGTTAGTTCGCAACACCAGAGTATTCGCAAAGAATCCGATTAACTCTTCAAGATTGCTATGTGTGCGTGCTGCGATAGGTGTGCCTATGACAATGTCGCTCTGCCCCGTTAGTCGTGACAGCACCAGCTTAAAGGCAGCAAGTAACACCATAAAAAGGGTTGCCCCTTCACTTCGAGCAACCATACGTAACCCTGCGATAGTATCTGATGAAATTTTGAATACGCTGGTTTTACCATTGAAAGAAGCAATAGAGGGTCGAGGATGATCATAAGGGAGATTTAATACCTCAGGCGCCCCTGCCATTTGATCGCGCCAATACCTTAATTGATTTTCAAGGATTCCGCTCTCTAGCCTGTTACGTTGCCATATTGTATAATCTGCATACTGGAGTTCAGGTTCTGGTAATGACAAATCATCACTATTTATATTGGCTTGATATAATTGACTTAGCTCACTCCATAATATTCCAACAGACCATCCATCTGCAGCAATGTGGTGCAAGGTAAGGAAAAAGCCATGCACATTCTCTCCTAATTGTACCAGATGAGCGCGTATAGGCAAATCCTTGGCAAGATTAAAGCGTAGTTGATTTTCCTGTAGTGCAATGTTACGTAGTTCTTTCTCTTGTGCCGTCTTATTTTTTATCTCAAGATATGTATGGTTTACTTTAAAGTAGTCAATTGAATCAATTATCTGAATTGGCTCTCCGCCTGATATTTCGATTCGAGTTCGTAGGCTTTCATGGCGTCGAACAACTTCAGTTAGAGCTGCCTCCAATGCTTCGGCATCTAATTGGCCAACGAGTTTAATTGCAAACGGCACATTATACGTTGCACCAATCTCTTCTATCTGCTCAAGCACCCATAATCTGGATTGCGAGAATGAGAGGGGTATAACGACATTTGCATTACGTGGTAGTGGGGGTAAATTGATCTGCTCCTTACCCTTATTGTTATTTTGTGATTTTCTAATAGAGCGGATTTCGGCGAGACTTAGAGTTTCTAATTCAGAATGGTTATATTCAATCATCTATCCCTCCACCATATAAATTGAGCACTAATTTTTATACACCTCGGCAATAATGCCTAAGATTATAAATTATTATATAAAATTTACTCATGAAACAATTATTAGCTTGTATTTGCATCCATGTAATATTGCCATTAATACTCGTAGAAAAATAGATTGCAATTAAAGATTGCCACAAAAACAACATTTACTCAAATTAGATGATTAAACCTTGGAAATACATTCTTAAATGGTGTATCTATCTAACACAGTTATTTTGTTATATTTTATATAGGTGTATTCCAATGCATTTAAGGGGTAAAGCCAAGAAAATTCAGACATTTTTCCAATGTATTGACCTAAACAGGTTAATTGAAATTCCAAAGCGTTTACCGCAGGTGTAATGTGTTGTAACGGGATAATATGGCAATAAAATTTCATGTTTTAGTATTTAAAATAAAAAATAACAATAAAGGGAGAGTGGAATTGGTTACAAGCAAAGCGTGGGTTCTTTACCGTGATGACAATGTGGTGGGACTGCAGGAAGAAGATTTTTCATTTCCTGATATTGTTAGTAACGAAGTCCTTATAGAGCCCCTATATGGTTGTTGGGAAAGTAATATGACCCATGCCATTAATCGCGACCCAGTAAATATTGCGCGGATTCGCCGAGAGGCGAAAATTATCCTTGGAAATGCAGGAGTGGTTAGAGTCGAAAAAGTCGGCTGTGATGTCAGCAATGTGCGCGCTGGTGACGTTTGTATGTTTATGCCTGGTGGTTTTTTGGATGAATATGGATTTATTGTAACGGTGCACGGATATGATGCTTGCAATACAGTAGGGCTACTTGCCAAGAGGACAAAATGCAGAGCGGAACAGTTAATGCCACTTCCCAAAGATTCAAAGTTAACTCTGCAACAATGGGCGGGATTTAGCTTACGTTTTATGACGGCCTGGTCAAACTGGAAGGTGGCGCTGGGAGCACTGAGGTTGCAATTGTCTGAAGAAGAGCTGCCTAGCCCCATAGTGCTGGGATGGGGAGGAGGCACCACACTCGCCGAACTAAAACTCGCGCAGCTGATGGGGTGTAATTGTTACATGATTTCTGGCTCTGATGAGCACCTTAGGGAAATTAGGGATATGGGCATTAAGCCAATAGATCGGCGAGAATTTATTGAGATAAATTTTGATGAGGAAAGGTTTGGTAGTGACCGGGAATATCGATCAACATACATACGATCAGAAAAAACTTTTCTAAATATTATAAAGAACAAGACCGAAAATCGAGGGGTATCTATTGTTATTGATTACATTGGAAGCCCAGTTTATAGAGCTAGTTTACGTGCTTTGGGGCGTCAGGGTGTGCTCACAACTGCAGGCTGGAAAGTTGGAATGGAATTAACTTCTAATAGGGCGAACGAGTGCATTAATCGGCATGTGCATGTATTTACTCACGCTGCGCGTAGAGGTGAAGCAGAACCTGCGATGCAGTTTGCAGAGGAGAATGATTGGATGCCGAAAATCGAGAGTGAGTATGGTTGGAAAGATATGCCTCAATTGGCTGCAGACTTTGATGCCGGGCTCGTTAGTACTTATTTCCCTGTGTTTGCGATTAATCCTGAATAGGAGAAGCCTGCCGAAACTCTTGACGTAATCCATGTTTAGGGAACTTTTGATCAATATCAGGATATTGATCATCAAAACGGCATAAGATTTAAATGAAAATTTAAGAAGGATATACCATCATTGGGTGAATATGAGGGATAAGCAACAACTGAGGTCCGAAGTTAGGTCGCTAACAGCGGCAGAACGGGCAGAGATACTTGATGGCTGGAATGATACGGTCAAAGACTATCCAGACAATGTTTGCATACACAAGTTGATTGAGATGCAGGTTGAGGTCAGCCCGGATGCACAGGCGGTAGCTTTCGAAGGAGAAAGCTTGAGCTACTCGTCACTGAATACTCAGGCGAATAAATTGGCGCACCATTTGCGGACTCTCGGTATAGGGCCTGACCTGCTGGTAGCAGTTCACATGGAACGATCCCTCGAGTTAGTTGTCGCTTTATTTGCAATTTTCAAAGCAGGTGGCGCCTATTTGCCATTAGACCCATCATATCCAGAAGAACGGCTTAAATTCATGGTGGAGGATGCTGACCCTCTCATCATTCTAACTCATGAAGAAACGAAATCTGCTCTTGATGCGATATTAGAGAGAGCGGCACGGTCGAAAGTGCTGGATATCAATACAGATGCAATAAGGTGGGCTGCTCAATCTGCAAAAAATCCTGAGCCAAATGATGTGGGTTTGATGCCGGAGCATTTGGCATACGTAATATATACCTCTGGTTCCACAGGGGTCCCTAAAGGTGTGATGATCGAACACAGGGGGTTGGTAAATCGCCTAGAATGGATGCAAGCCTCTTTCAAACTATCTGCTCAAGATGCGGTATTGCAAAAAACTCCCTTTGGGTTTGATGTGTCTGTTTGGGAATTCTTCTGGCCATTAATAGCTGGCTCAAAGCTTGTTATTGCTCCACCTCATGACCACAAAGCTATAGACAAACTGGCAACATTAATTAAACGTGAAAAAGTAACGACACTGCATTTTGTCCCGCCCATGTTAGCTCTTTTTCTTGAACATGAGAATATCAGCAAATTCTCTAGCCTGACGAGAGTTATTTGTAGTGGTGAAGCGCTTACGATATCTCAGATGAAACATTTTAAAGAACTTGCCCCAAATTTGAGTCTATACAATCTCTATGGTCCAACGGAGGCAACTATTGATGTTAGCGCGTGGAATTGTTGCGAAGAAGATCTTCCGGATACGGCACTAACGGTACCGATTGGTCGTCCTATCTGGAATACGCGCTTATATATACTTGATGGCAATTTGGCCCCCGTCGTGAGTGGTGTTTCTGGAGAAATATACATTGGTGGGGTTGGTGTTGCGCGCGGTTATTTGAATCAGCCTGAGTTGACAGGGGAGCGCTTTATTGAAAGCCCCTTTGTCCAGGGCGATCGCCTTTATAGGACGGGTGATATAGGCCGTTATTTTCCTGACGGGAATATTGAATATCTAGGTCGCAACGACTTTCAAGTAAAAATTCGCGGGGTTCGTATAGAGCTTGGCGAAATTGAAGCACGGTTAACTGAGCACCCGTTAATTCGGGAGTCAATTGTTATGGCGCGCACCGGAGGGTACGATGAAAAACAGCTGGTAGCTTATTATACTCTGCATGAGCATGCACAATTAGATACGCATTCAATACGAAATTATTTGTCTTCGTTTTTGGCAGAGGAAATGACACCAGCAGCGTATGTTTGCTTGGGTGCATTCCCTTTAACTGCAAATGGCAAGGTCGACCGCAAAGCATTAAGGCCTCCAAACGAGCAAGACTTAGCTACCCAAGCCTATGAGGCCCCCAAAGGTACAGTGGAAGAGACAATCGCACAGGTATGGGAAGAGGTTTTGGAGCTGAAACGCGTTGGCCGAAACGACAATTTTTTCAATCTTGGGGGAGACTCATTCCGAGCTGTTCGTATTCATTTTAAATTATGTCGGCGTTTAGGGTATGAGATTGCATCAGATACCCTGTTTGCGCACCCCACAATATCTGCCCTGTCGAAAAGACTAAGCGTCATTCCAAGTGAAAAAATATCGCCAACAGTGGTGCCTTCGCTCCCCTATACAGGTCGAATACCACTTTCCCACTCACAAAAAGGACTATGGTTTTTGTCCCAATTGGATGAAACGGATATTGCCTATCTTATACCTACTATGGTGCGACTAAAAGGATTATTATGCCATAAGGCTCTTGAAAGTGCACTACATCAATTAGTACGGCGACACCAAGCTTTACGAACAATCTTCGAGAATGGTGAAGGCGAAGGATTTCAAAAAATTCTTCCTGAGGAGCAGGGTGTTGGGTTCGAAATATGCGATATTCAGCATATGGCAGCCCCAGAAACCCATTTGAAAGAATTAAAAGTGCGTGAAGTGCGCAAACCGATGAATATTCATCAAGGCCCGTTAATCCGCACAACCCTGGTGAAACTCTCTCAGAGTGACAGTGTTCTGTTTCTTACCGTACATCATATTGTATCGGATGAATGGTCACAGAGTATTTTAGTGCGGGAATTAAGTGAATTATATAATGCATGTATTGAAAATAGAAAAGCCTCGTTGGAAGCATTGCCGATTCAGTATTCAGATTACACATTATGGCAGCGGCAATTGCTATCAGGTTCTAAATTGGATCAGCTAAAAAAATATTGGCTTTCAGCCTTGGCTGGAGCTCCTGAACTTTTGAATTTGCCAACGGACTTTAGAAGATCTGCAAAAAGAATTAGTGCGGGTGACAGTGTTAAGATAGAGTTAGATGAAGATTTAACCCATGCATTGAGAGAGCTGAGCCAGCGATATGAGTTAACTTTGTTTATGGTCATGTTGTCAGGCTGGGCGCTCGTTCTATCACGATTATCAGGTCAGGATGACCTCGTCATTGGGGTTCCTTATGCTAATCGCTCCAATGAGGCTGTTGAGGGGTTAATAGGTTTATTCGTCAATACTTTGGCCATACGACTTGATCTTTCAGATACGGTGACTGTTGAAGATGTACTAATGCAAATAAAATATGCATGTTTGGGCGCCTATACCAATCAGGACTTTCCTTTGGCAAATTTAATTGAGCTTGGACGCAGATCACGTGGATCAAATACTTCTCCTATCGTGCAAGTGATGTTTGCTTGGCAGGATGATGAACCCTTGGACTTTACTTTTCAAGATGTTGAAGTTGAAAATCTGACTGTACCATTTGTAGCTTCTAAGTTTGACCTTTCTCTGAACTTGAATGATTTTGGCCAGTTTATCCAAGGCCGACTAGAGTTTTCCACTGCATTGTATACAAAAAAAACGGTTAAACGCATTGAAAGATATCTGATTTCTGCATTGCGAGAAATAGTGCGTGCACCAAAACAACTGAGGTCCGAAGTTAGGTTGCTAACAGCGGCAGAACGGGCAGAGATACTTGATGGCTGGAATGATACGGTCAGAGACTATCCAGACAATGTTTGCATACACAAGTTGATTGAGATGCAGGTTGAGGTCAGCCCGGATGCACAGGCGGTAGCTTTCGAAGGAGAAAGCTTGAGCTACTCGTCACTGAATACTCAGGCGAATAAATTGGCGCACCATTTGCGGACTCTCGGTATAGGGCCTGACCTGCTGGTAGCAGTTCACATGGAACGATCCCTCGAGTTAGTTGTCGCTTTATTTGCAATTTTCAAAGCAGGTGGCGCCTATTTGCCATTAGACCCATCATATCCAGAAGAACGGCTTAAATTCATGGTGGAGGATGCTGACCCTCTCATCATTCTAACTCATGAAGAAACGAAATCTGCTCTTGATGCGATATTAGAGAGAGCGGCACGGTCGAAAGTGCTGGATATCAATACAGATGCAATAAGGTGGGCTGCTCAATCTGCAAAAAATCCTGAGCCAAATGATGTGGGTTTGATGCCGGAGCATTTGGCATACGTAATATATACCTCTGGTTCCACAGGGGTCCCTAAAGGTGTGATGATCGAACACAGGGGGTTGGTAAATCGCCTAGAATGGATGCAAGCCTCTTTCAAACTATCTGCTCAAGATGCGGTATTGCAAAAAACTCCCTTTGGGTTTGATGTGTCTGTTTGGGAATTCTTCTGGCCATTAATAGCTGGCTCAAAGCTTGTTATTGCTCCACCTCATGACCACAAAGCTATAGACAAACTGGCAACATTAATTAAACGTGAAAAAGTAACGACACTGCATTTTGTCCCGCCCATGTTAGCTCTTTTTCTTGAACATGAGAATATCAGCAAATTCTCTAGCCTGACGAGAGTTATTTGTAGTGGTGAAGCGCTTACGATATCTCAGATGAAACATTTTAAAGAACTTGCCCCAAATTTGAGTCTATACAATCTCTATGGTCCAACGGAGGCAACTATTGATGTTAGCGCGTGGAATTGTTGCGAAGAAGATCTTCCGGATACGGCACTAACGGTACCGATTGGTCGTCCTATCTGGAATACGCGCTTATATATACTTGATGGCAATTTGGCCCCCGTCGTGAGTGGTGTTTCTGGAGAAATATACATTGGTGGGGTTGGTGTTGCGCGCGGTTATTTGAATCAGCCTGAGTTGACAGGGGAGCGCTTTATTGAAAGCCCCTTTGTCCAGGGCGATCGCCTTTATAGGACGGGTGATATAGGCCGTTATTTTCCTGACGGGAATATTGAATATCTAGGTCGCAACGACTTTCAAGTAAAAATTCGCGGGGTTCGTATAGAGCTTGGCGAAATTGAAGCACGGTTAACTGAGCACCCGTTAATTCGGGAGTCAATTGTTATGGCGCGCACCGGAGGGTACGATGAAAAACAGCTGGTAGCTTATTATACTCTGCATGAGCATGCACAATTAGATACGCATTCAATACGAAATTATTTGTCTTCGTTTTTGGCAGAGGAAATGACACCAGCAGCGTATGTTTGCTTGGGTGCATTCCCTTTAACTGCAAATGGCAAGGTCGACCGCAAAGCATTAAGGCCTCCAAACGAGCAAGACTTAGCTACCCAAGCCTATGAGGCCCCCAAAGGTACAGTGGAAGAGACAATCGCACAGGTATGGGAAGAGGTTTTGGAGCTGAAACGCGTTGGCCGAAACGACAATTTTTTCAATCTTGGGGGAGACTCATTCCGAGCTGTTCGTGTTTCTGCCCTCCTTTGTGAGCGAGGTATTAAGTGTAGTGTGCGTCAGATCTTCGAAGCCCCGAATTTAGCAGCAATTACACAGGATAAACAAGCCGGCCTAAACGTTGAAGTGCCAGATTATATTATAGAAACTGATTGTCAGAAAATTACACCAGCTATGTTGCCATTGACCAAGCTCAATCAAACTCAGATTGATACAATTGTAGCCTCAGTCCCTGGAGGAATTTCGAATGTTAAAGACATTTATTCGCTGACTGCGCTCCAGGAAGGTATATTATTTCACCATTTGATTGCTGAGCATGGCGACCCCTATATATTAAGTTACATATTCAGCTTTGACAACCGTCAATGCCTTGACACCTTCATTGCCGCTCTGAAAAATATAGTTAAACGACATGATGTATTACGTACATCCATGCACTGGAATAAAATAATCGATCCTGTACAGGTCGTGTGGAGACATGCCCCCTTTAATGCAGAAGAAATAGAATTTGACCCTACTTTGGGGTCTGCAGTCGACCAACTCAAAGAAATGTATTATTTCCCGCTTGACCTCGGTACAGCACCTGTCATGCAACTTGTTATAGGACTAGACATGATAGATGGGCAATGGGTAGCATTATGGCGAATTCACCACTGTGTGGTAGATCATATTTCATTCGATATTATTCGTTCTGAAATATCGTCTTATTTTTTGAGGCAAGAATATGCGTTGCCTACACCTTTGCCTTTTCGAAATCATGTTGCTGTCGTTCGTGCGGAGCAAAACAGTGCACAAGCAAGAATATTTTTCCAGCAATTACTGGGAGATGTCGTAGATCCTACCGCTCCATTTGGTCTGCTAAAAGAGGAAGGCACTGGGCAAAGCGTTAGTAAAGCCAGATTGGATATTGGTGAGGACTTATCCCATAATATTTTGCTTCAAGCGAAATCACTGGGCGTCGGAACAGCAAGTTTGTTCCACGTTGCTTGGGCTCTGGTTATAGGATGCTTGTCGGGAAAACAAGATCCGGTTTTTGGAACTGTACTCTTTGGTCGGACTAGAAGTGGTAGTGAATCAAGTCAGGCGCTTGGCTTGTTTATCAACACGTTGCCGGTAAGGTCAAGGCTTAGAGATGTGAGTGTTAGAAAATGTATAATTGAAATGCATAATCACTTAGCTGAATTGATGCAATATGAAAATACGTCCCTTGCAGTTGCTCACCGATGCAGCAAGGTACTGCCCCATTTACCCTTATTTACTTCAATTCTGAATTATCGATATAGCGATGGAAATATCGATACTCCTTCTATCTTGTCTCACGCATGGGGGCTAGGGGTTGAGGAAATAGAATGTCACGAGCAATCTAACTATCCCCTCAACCTTACAATACACAAAAGTGTTGGGACTTGTTTCGCCTTGACGGCATTAACTAATAGTTCTGTTGATCCAAATTGGATATGTGAGTTGAAAATTAAAGTTCTTGGAGAGTTGGTTGAGATGTTGGAGAGGGCCCCTGATACTTCTGTATGGGATTTGGCTCTATCTCACTCTGAAGGTATAGAGATATCTGGTTAATCTGATGCGGCCACAAATAAAAATCAACGTTTTATTATTGCTTCATATTAAACTTACCACTACTTTAATTGCTAGTGAATGCTCTCAATGAGAGCAAAAAATGACCCTTAAAAGGAATTAGGTGATGTTTGACGATGAAGAACGTGAATTTGTAGTAGTTTCGAATGAAGAGGAACAATACTCTATTTGGCCCGCAGACAAGCCAGTGCCAGCCGGATGGAGCGAAGCAGGGGCACGTGGTGTCAAAAGTGAATGCTTAGCATTTATTGAGAAAGAGTGGACGGATATGCGGCCTTTAAGCTTGCGAGAAGCGATGGAGGCTCAAAACGCTTAAATAAAAATCATGGAGGATATCCCAATTTATTCAGACGATAATTGTGCCTCATTGCTCAAGTGGTTTCCATTTCGCAATATCTCTTCTGATAATCTTGTAAGACTAGTGTGTTTTCCATTTGCAGGTGGAACAGCAAGATTATTTTCGTCTTGGCAAAATGCATTGCCAGGGGTGGAAATTTGTGCAGTTGAGCTTCCCGGGCGCGCAGGAAGATTTTCAGAGTCTCCGCTAGAGAGTATTGCCGAGATGTTAAAGCATTTGTACGAGGCACTTATACAAATGGATGATATGCCCATGGTATTCTTTGGACATAGTATGGGTGCTCATTTAGCTCACCGATTAGCTTTTAAATTAGAACAGACTGGTAAAAGAGGACCGGAGTGGGTCATTGTATCCTCATCGCGTCCACCGCATTCTCCTAAGCCGAAAAAATTAAGACGTTCCAGCCTGCCGGATGACCAGTTTTTGCATTTCCTTAAACAATTAGATGGCATCCCAAAAGCCTTTCTTGAGGAAAAGCAGCTTATCGACCTGCTTCTGCCAACTATTCGTGCGGATTTTGGAGCTCTGGAGTCATTAGACTATAATCATCCACTTAAAATATCCGCGAACATAGGGGCATTTGTGGGCGATAAGGATAAAATTGTATCACTGCCCCGAATACAGGGATGGAGTAAGCAGACAACGGGACGATTTTTTGTCCAGACATTCTCAGGGGGCCATTTTTACATCACTTCTGCAACGGGAGACCTTTGGCGTTCTTTACGACCAATTATAGATGATCTGAGACGATAATACTAAATTGTGTGGTCTATAACCTCGCCTGACAATAGCAATCAAGCCTTCATTTTATCCCTGAGTATCTCATAAGGCGTTTTCCCTTTCAAGGCAGCATGTGGTCTTTGTAGGTTATAAAAGGCCTCCCAT
>Ga0316207_10001061_pt1 | contig 36768 bp, 37 predicted proteins | sample 6weekpyrite_MG_FD_204943 | JGI IMG/M metagenome (GOLD analysis project Ga0316207, IMG submission 204943) | Microbial mat bacterial communities from mineral coupon in-situ incubated in ocean water Damariscotta River, Maine, United States -... | ecosystem: Environmental > Aquatic > Marine >... | reverse complement strand
ATCCCGCCGCGCTGCTGGCAGAAAACCCCGACCTTCTCGATGCCGCAACCCGCGCGCCCGGCTTCACCGAAAGCTGGTCGGCCATGCGCGACAGCATCCGCGCAACGCTGCAATCGCATGGGCTGCCCGCCGATGGTACGGTGCTGATCCCTGCCACGGCCGTGGAACGCGAATGGTGTGCGGCCGGAAAACTGGCGGGCATCATACCGGCCGACCGGTTCTTCGCGCCTTCATCTTGGTGAAAATACCTCGGGGGTGCGGGGGTGGAACCCCCGCGGATCGGATTGCACAGCAATCCGAAACCCCCTTCCGCCTCAACCCCAGATATCGCCAAGCGTAAACCCCTCCGGAAAGGGATCTCCGGGATCGAGCAGATGCTGGGAGATGCCATAAATCCAGGCCTGCCCCGACAGCGTCGGAACGATCGCAGGGGTTCCACCCACGGTTGTCACCGCCTCGATCCGGCCGGTAAACGTGGTCCCCAACGGACCCTCATTGATATAATCCTGCCCCACTTCCAATAACCCGCGGGCATGGAGGCAGGCCAGCTTTGCGCAGGTCCCGGTGCCGCAGGGCGACCGGTCCAGCGCGCCCGAGGCCGCACCGGGGCGCGCATCGGGTCCCGCGCTCGATACGGTCACGGCGCTCCGCCCATGTGTTCCGGGGCGGCTGGCCGGGGCGGTAAGCTGCGCAATCGTAGGGCCGGTGATGGCCGGGTTCTCGGGGTGAACCACGGGCAACTGTTCGGCTGCGGCCATCCGCAGCGCCTCGGAAATGCGCACCGTTTCGGCCCCGGTGTCAGCGCTCAGGTCCAGCCCGAACCGCGCCGCCTCCGCGATCACGAAAAACATGCCGCCCCAGGCAATATCGACCAGCACTTTGCCAAACCCGGGCACCGTGATCTCGGCATCCAGATGCAGCGCAAAGGCCGGCACGTTCCGAAAAGTCACCCGCGTGACCTTGCCACCGGCACAATCGGCGCGCACATGGATCAGCCCGGCAGGGGCCTCCAGCACCAGCTCGCTCACCGGCTCCACCATCGGCAGGATCCCGGTTTCCAACAGCACCGTCACCACGCAGATCGCGTTCGAGCCGGACATTGGCGGGTATTCTGATTGCTCCATGATCACGAACCCCGCATCGGCAGCCGGGTCGCAGGGCTCTACCAGCGCATTGCAGCACAGCACCGGGTTGCCGCGCGGCTCGCGCAGCATGAGCTTGCGGATATGGTCGCCCTCGCGCGACAGCCACCCCATCTTTTCAAAAACCGTGGCCCCCGGTATCGGCGGCAGCCCGCCGGTAATGACACGGCCGGGCTCGCCCTCGGCATGGGCCTCGACCGCGGTGATCATTCGGGACATGCGCATGCGGGGCCTCGGTTTGGTTGTGCAATCCTGCAAAGGCTAGGGTGCGCAAATAGGTCGTGTCCAGCCCATGTTTCGCCGGGCCGGGCACTGGCGCAGCCTGACTGCCTGCTGTATCCCCGGGGCGAGTTCAGACAGAAGTGAGACACGGATGAGTTTCGAGACCCCCGGCCCGGTCGAGACCGACCTGCGCGCCGCCATCTCTCCGATCGAGGAGATCATCGAGGCCGCGCGCATGGGCCAGATGTTCATCCTGGTCGATCACGAGGACCGCGAGAACGAGGGCGACCTGGTGATCCCTGCAGGCTTTGCCACGCCCGAGGCGATCAATTTCATGGCCACGCATGGCCGCGGGCTGATTTGTCTGACGCTGCCGGCTGAACGGATCGAGGAATTGGGCCTGCCGATGATGGCGATGCATAATTCCTCGCGGCACGAAACCGCGTTCACCGTCTCGATCGAGGCGCGCGAGGGCGTCACCACCGGCATTTCGGCCGCCGACCGCGCATTGACCGTGGCCACCGCGATCAACCCGCAGGCAGGGGCCGCCGATATCGCGACGCCGGGGCATGTGTTTCCGCTGCGTGCCCGGCGCGGCGGCGTTCTGGTGCGCGCCGGCCATACCGAAGCGGGCTGCGATGTGGCGCGGCTGGCGGGCCATTACCCATCCTCGGTGATCTGCGAGATCATGCGCGAGGACGGCACCATGGCGCGGCTGCCCGATCTGGTGGATTATGCCCGGACCCACGGGCTGAAGATCGGCACCATCTCGGATCTCATCGCCTATCGGTCGCGCAACGACAATCTGGTGGTCGAGACATCGCGTGAGACCGTCACCTCGGAATTTGGCGGCGGTTGGGATATGCGGATCTTTACCGATCAGACGCATGGCGTGGAACATGTGGTGATGATCAAGGGCGATATTACCACGCCCGAGCCGGTTCTGGTACGCACGCATGCGCTGCACGAGGCCTCGGACCTTTTGGGCCTGGGGCCGAAACCGGCGCATGAATTGCAGGCCGCGATGGAGAAGGTTGCAGCGGAAGGGCGCGGGGCGGTCTGTCTATTCCGTCAGCCGCGCCACAGCCTCTATGCCCATGACGATGACGGCCCGCGGACCATCAAACATACCGGGCTTGGGGCGCAGATCCTGTCGAAACTGGGGGTTGAGAAGCTGATCCTGCTGACAGATGCGCCCGAGACCAAATATCTGGGGCTGGATGCCTTTGGCCTCTCTATCGTCGGCACCCGCCCGATCACAAAGGAAAGCTGAGCCATGGCTGGATCGGAAACCCACTACACCCTGCCGCTGCCCGAGTTCGACAAGCCGGTGAAACTGCTGATCGTCGTCGCGCCCTATTACAAGGATATCGCCGACAATCTGGTGGCGGGCGCGGTGGCGACGCTGGCGGAAGCGGGGGCCACCCATGAGATCGTGGAAATGCCCGGCGCGCTGGAGGTGCCGACCGCCATTTCCATCGCCTATAAACAGGCCAATTTCGACGGGTTCGTGGCTTTGGGCTGTGTCATCCGGGGCGAGACCACGCATTACGAGACGGTCTGCAATGACAGCAGCCGGGCGCTGCAGCTGATGGGGCTTGATGGCGCTGCGATCGGCAATGGCATCCTGACGGTCGAGACCCGCGCGCAAGCCGAAGTGCGGGCTGAGCCGGCGGCGCAGAACAAGGGCGGCGGTGCCGCGGCGGCGGCTTTGCACCTGATCGCGTTGACGCGGGCGATGGGGCGGCCTAAAGGCGGCATCGGATTCAAGCCGCGCGGCGAAGAGATATTGATCGCGGGCGACGCAAAAGGACCGGACACCGCATGAGCACCGCGCGCCCCACAGGCCCCAGCCGGGACGAGAAACGCCAGATGAAATCGGCGGCGCGGCTTTATGCCGTGCAGGCACTGTTTCAGATGGAGGCTTCGGGCCAGACCGTCGAAAAAGTGCGGGTGGAGTTTGAAACCTACCGGTTCGGCGAGGAAGTGGCGGGGGAGGAGCTGGCCGAGGGCGACGTGGGTCTCTTTCGCCAGTTGCTGGAAGATACCGTGAACTGGCAGGCCCCGATCGATCAGTTGACCGACCGGGCGCTGGTGGCGAAATGGCCGATCGCGCGCATCGACCCGACCATCCGGGCGCTGTTTCGCGTGGCGGGGGCGGAACTGACGCAATCGGACACGCCGCCCAAGGTGGTGATCAACGAATATGTCGATGTGGCGCGGGCATTTTTTCCCGAAGGCCGCGAGCCGAAATTCGTCAACGCGGTGCTGGATCACATGGCGCGCGAGGCCAAACCCGAAGCGTTTTAAGCTATTGGGCGCTGCCGCGATCTCGCTGAAGGAGCGGCCAGGGAATTTCGCCGCCGCGCAAGGCACCCTCGTTGGATGACGTAATATCGGCGCGCTCAAGCGTTTGGACTGCAACCGGATGTCGGCCCAGCGCGTCATGAACGAACACCTCTGAGGTAGTCTCCGGGTCGCCCACGAACCGGACCGTTTCGACGAATTCCAATATAGCTCGCTCGCAATAGTCCTGCGCGAAGAATACCATGCTCCATTCGGGCGGAAATATCCGCTCGGGGCGCTGTTCAAGCTGCGCGATGTAATTCCGGCATGGCAAGGTGCCTGTGGCCGTCAGCACAATCAGATTGCTACGATTTTCCCAATAGGCGGCGTATTTTGCCGTGCCCAGATACTCTGTATATTTTTCCATAAATTGCACCCACTTGAATTGACGAGTGGGACTCACGATAGCACGAATTCACCGCAATTGATTGCTTCCCGAGTTTCATAGGAACGGAGCGCGCTGAAATTCGCGAAAGCGGTGCCGCATCAAATAACCGGGAATGCGTGCCCAGCCGCTAACCCGGCGCGCAACATGATCGCAGATCTTGCCCTGAGAGTCGGGTCGCTTTTCAGCGCCCTTCAACCGCAAAAAACCGGGTGTTTTTCTTGAGCCAGACAATCGAGATCTGCGCGATGATGGCAAAGGCAAAGATAGCGTGCCAGCCATAGGCCTCGATCAGCGGCTCGCCGTCGACATATTCCGACCCCAGCTCCAGCAGGTAAAGTAGCGTGATGGCCCCCAGCCAGGTCGGATGTTCGCGCCGCACCACGGTGCGCCACTTAAAGGGCAGGGCGGGCCGCTGCCAATTTTTCAACCGGGGAAAGAATGCCGGTGTGTTCGCGGCCCAATCGGTATAGTTCTGCCCAAACGCGCTAACCAGGAACCGTTCCTCTGTGGCGATGATACGTTCGAAATAAATAACCAGAACCAGTGCCATAGCGACCCCCAGCTCCACAGTTTGCGGGAAAAGCGCGACGCCGACATAGGTGATTGCGTTGCCCAGATAAAGCGGGTTGCGAACAACGGAATAAAGCCCTGTGGTATTCAGCGAACTTGCCACCTGACCCCGCGTATTGCGCCCAGACGTGCCAGCGGGAACATGCCCGACCGTATAGGCGCGGATCAGGAGGCCCCCGATGATCAGTGCCAGACTGAAAGCCTCATAAGCACCGCCGAGAAACTCGCCCAGATTGACCTCGATCATCTCGCCGCGCCAGGTGGCATAGGCCACAAGCGGCAGAAAGCCGCCCAGAACAAAACTGCGCCAGCGAAACAGAGTGGCCCCGCTTTGGGCAAGATGGTCGTTGATCAGCATGTTTCGATTATCCCTTTACGCGTTTAGGAGAGGCTATCTTGAGCCGGCAGACCCGGAAAGGCACCTTATTCGGCATTGGCAGCTTTCAGCCTATCGGTTTGATTTGGGGCGCATGGCGGATCGTATCAAGGCCGCGCTGGCTCAAGCTCGTGTTAGCCCGGGCCGAGCGTATTCAGAGCGCGCCGGATACCAAATTTTTACTTCAAAAATTTGTGGCTCGAAAAATTTTCATGCAAAACTCTTCTGCTCGGCGCTGGTGGGAATAACCCAATCGGTGCCGCGGGCCGTTGTGACGTATTCCGGCCAACGGAAATCAAGCGGCGGGGCGTAATCGCAAAGCGGAGCCAGCCAGTTGCTGCCGCCGATACCACCGCCGGTGCGGTCGCGAAACTCGGCCTGCGCGGCCTCAAGCAGGCCGGTATCGCCCAAGCAATCCAGCGCCGTCATCGCCACCACCTGCGCCGCCACCTCCGTCATCGGATCGATGGAGGGGCCGTGCCCACCAAGCGCGTTCATCGCCCAGGCCGGATAGGCGAAACCTTGCGGCGCGGTCATGGCAGGGCGACCGAGGTAAAGCCGCACCGTGGGCGCGTGCCAGCAGTATTCGGTGTAATCATCGGATGTGAAATGGCGCTGCGAGGGGGGCAGGGTGGCACGGATCCGGGCCTCGGCCTCTTCGGGGTCGATCAGCTCTGAGATCATCGGCAGAAAGGGATCCGACATCGGCTCCAGCCCCAGCTCGTGTTGAATGGCGCGAGCGAAATCGGCGGCCTCAGCCCCCCATTGTGGCGCGCCGACCGTCTCCAGATTGGCATAGGTGGCGCGTGCCAGCGCGTGATTGGGCAGGCCGGGGCGCGATTTGGCGACCCAGTGCCTGCGCCAGCTGCAGTGGCAAAGCTGCGCCGCGGCTTCTGCAAAATGATCGAGGCCGCGAATGATATGCTCGGCCTCCTCCACCTCGGAAATGCGGATGAAATACATAATCTGGGCGATTTGCGCCGGGATATTGTCGGCGGTGGCCTGGCCATGGGCGAGGATGGTCTCGTTCATCGACCAGCTCTGCCCCGGAGCCATGACATGTTCGCGCAGGGCCTTGGCCGAGCCATACATCTGCACCATCGCATCGGTGGCCCCGGGCGCGCGGGCGGCTGCATGGGATGCGGGGATAGGTGAGGCATCGCCGCCCGCCATCCAGGTTTCGGGCGCGTCGCAGGTAAATTCATAGATGACGCCATAACCCACGCCGCAATGCGTATCCCACCGCACCGTGTTGCAATAGGGGGCCATATAGAAGGGGTGAAAGCTGATCGCGGCATCGAGATCGTCGTAATAGCCCGCTGCGGCATGGATCGGTTTTGATCCCCGGACCTTTTCGGCCGGTTCGCCAAAGAATTTCAGGCGGCCCTTGATGTCATGCGCCTGCATCGCCGCCTTTGCCGCCAGGAACCCGCCAAGCGCGCCCATGCCAAGCGCCGAATGCGGATCGGTATGGCCGCCGGCATGGACCCCGAGCCCTGCGCGGGGGCCCTGGCGCGGCTCTGCCGCCTGGCAATTGCCGGGGATGCCGTCATATTCGGCATAGCCACCGATCACCGGCCCGTCGCCATTGGCCCATGTCGCGCAAAAGGCCGTGGGCATCCCGGCCGAGCCCTCCTCGACCTCGAACCCCTCGCGGCGCAGCAGATCGACATAGAAACCCGCCGAGCGGTATTCGCGCCACGCGGTTTCGCCATAATCCCAGATCTGTCGGGTCCAGCCCGAGATCTCGCCCATGCGCCGGGCCACGGTCTTGCGCGCGGTGTCTTTTGCCTCGTTCATTTCGACGACGCTAGCCAAGGCGAGCCGCCTGAGGCAAGGGAAATGCGGGGTTGCGGCGTTATCACCGCTTGGCACCAGCCATGCCGATGATAGATTGGTTGACACCGTCAAGGAGTATCCGCCATGCCAGCCCATATCCGCATGATCCTGAAACACGCCGCCATCGGATTTGGCATATCGGCCGGGTTCACCGCGATGATCCTGGCCTTCAATATCGGCAATCTGTGGCATCTGGTGACCAACACCGCAGAAGGGCCGATTGCGGTGATCATGTTGCTGGTCTTTGGCACCATCACCTTCGGCTCGGTCCAGATCGGCTATGCGATCATGACGATGACCGATGCCGATGATGACCCAAAGGGCGGCAAGCGCGATGAAGTGGCGGTTTTGGATGTGGTGCCGGTGCGCGCCCGGGGCCAGTCCGCGCTTGGCGACCGGTAAAGCGGCGGGGCCACCACAAACGTGGGGGTGTCGAATTCCCGGGGACCTGTAAATACAGGTGGGTGCCAGGTAAACGGACCAGGGTCCGCACAGAGCCAGCTCCCTTGGAATTGCTTAAGGCCACTGGAATATTGCCCCAACACGGGAAGGGCAGACCCCGCCTGCGTCCTGACATAGGGCGCGCCGGGGTCTGGGGCAAGGGGCCTCACGCAATGGCGGTTGAGCGTTCGGGGCTGGCGGGCTGGCCATTCAGATGATCGCAAAGGCTCTTTTCAAAGAAGTGCTGCCATCCGGCCACGCAAACCTTGTGGCAATCAATCTCGGGCGTCAGGCCCCGATGCGTCAGTGTGATGGCCGTGCCGGTGCCCTCCGGGCGCAGATCCCAAATCAGCGATGTGCCCTGCCATTCGGCGGCGTCGGGCACGCCTTGGATGATCATATTCGCCTCGGTGCAGGTCCAGATCAGCCTTTCGGGCGCACCCCGCGCATCGGCCTCAAACCGCACATGGCTGTTGTTGAACCGGATGGTAAAGCCGGTGGCATCCCGATCCACCCGCGTGCTCCACCATATGGTCAGGTCATCGTGGATAGCGCGGGCAGCGGTGGCGGGATCGGCGGCGACCGTGATGGTTGCAGAATAATCCATCGGCTCAATCCCCGTGCAACGAAGCGCGCATCCGGCCCATATGATCGTCCCAGCCCTTGTCCAGCGCCAGAGTCAGGCCAAACGCGTCGGCCCCCTCCGGCAGGCCGCTATGCTCCAGCGACAGGCGGGTGCCGCCCGCCACCTCGTCCAACCGCCATTTTACGGTGCTGGTCGCGCCTTGCATGGGGGCGATGGAAAAACTGTATTCCAGCTGCTCATGCGGGCGCGCCACGGTCACCTCGCCCCACATCAGCTTGTCGCCGCTGGTGGTGCCATACATCGCGTAATCCTCGCCCTCCGCCAGCGCCTTGGGCGGCTTGTGAAACCAGATGGCCAGCTTTTCGGGATCGGTCAGATAGGCCCAGACCTGTTCCTTGGTGGCGCGCAGATAGATGGATTTGCTCAACGTGGTCATGTGGGATCCTTTTCAATTGCGGATTTCAGGGCCTCAAGGCGCGTGTCCCAGAAGCGGTCAAAGAAGCTGAGCCAATTGATGACAGGCGCGAACCCGGCCGGGTCCAGCCGGTTGATCCGTTCCCGCCCGCGCGGCTCGACCGTGATCAAGCCGCCATCCGACAGCGCCGTCAGGTGCTTTTTCACTGCCGCGCGGGTCATGTCGAAATTCTCCGACACTTCGGCGATGGTCATGTCCCGGTCCGACAGAAGCCGCAGGATGTTGCGGCGCGTCGGGTCGGCCAGGGCGCGAAAAACGGATTGGTCAAGATGGCTCATGATGTGATTCTGTTGTGATACCGTTTGGTTTCATATTTATGCAATACCTTTGGGTATCATGTCAACCCTCACATCGCCTTGCCATTTGTTCACCAATTGTTCATGGTTGGGCCATGACCGATCCTGCCAATATCCTGATGCCCGGCCAACTGCTCGCGCGCGGCGTCTGTCGGCATTTGCGCCAGCATGATTTCGCCACGCTCGAGGAATTCGTGCCGCAACGGGGGCTGCGGGTCGATGTCATGGGCCTGGGGCCAAAGGGCGAGATCTGGGTGATCGAATGCAAAAGCAGCCGCGCCGATTTCACTTCCGATGCAAAGTGGCAGGGCTACCTGGAATGGTCCGACCGGTATTTCTGGGCCGTTGATGCAGATTTTCCAACCGATCTCCTGCCCGAGGGCACCGGCCTCATCATCGCCGATGCCTATGACGCCGAGATCCTGCGCATGGGGCCGGAAACGAAACTGGCTGCGGCACGGCGCAAGATGTTGATCCGGAAATTCGCCCGCAATGCCGCGCAGCGCCTGCAGGCTTACCGCGACCCAAAGACCGGAACAATTTGACTAAAATTGCGCTTCATCTTGGCAAAAATACCTCGGGGAGCGCGAGGCGCAGCGCCTCTCGCTCCCTGACCCCGCCGCTCGCTCAGCGCTTGGCCGCCTTGCGCACCGCCTCGGCCGCCACGCGCAATTCCTCGGCGATCTCAAGCGCCTCCTCAGGATCAAAATCCAGCGGCAGATCGACGCCCTCGGCCTCGATATAGATCCGCACCATGCCCATCGAGGTCGGCCCGATCTGCAGGTTGGCGCCCGCGTCGCTCTCGCTGTTGATGCTCATGATACCCTCCGGCTGAACTGGGATAGACCGCAGGTACCCTCCCTACTGGAATGACTCAAGCGAATTTGGATAGACGGTCGGATTGACCCGGTCTCGTAATCACCGGTCACACCCCGCGCCGAGGCGCATCTGTTCGGGCAAGAAATGGGGCCAATATGACCCCACAGAAGGCTTGCAATCCGAAGCGCGCTTGGGTATCCCCCGCGCCAGTGCCGCCTTAGCTCAGTTGGTTAGAGCGCTGGATTGTGGATCCAGAGGTCTCCCGTTCAAGCCGGGAAGGCGGTACCACCTTTCCCGATCTCGCTCAGGCCGCCACCTCGCGCCCCGTCAGCGCGCCCTTGCCATAGTTGCGGCCAAACTCGGTGGCCATGAAATCGGCCAGCGCCACCGCTTCCTGCCGCACGAACCCGGCATCGGGCAACTGGCCCCGGCGCATCAGATCCATCACGCCGCAGACGCCGGAGGCCGTGGTGATCTGGATCGCGCTCCAGGTCTTGCGGCCGATCTCCTGGGCCATTGATTTGTTGATGAAACTTTTCTCGCGATATTCGCCATCGATCCATCCGGTGGCGGTGCAAAACACCAGCACGACATCCTGATCGGTGCGCGGCAGGGCGGTCTCAAAGACATCGCGCAGCAGATCGCGGCGGCGCGCCAGGCCCAGATCGTTGAGCAGGAGCTTGATGATATCGCGATGACCGGGATAGCGGATGGTGCGGTAAGAGACGCGGCGCGCATGACCGGCAAGCGTTTCGGTCAGGGTGCCCAACCCTCCGGACGTGTTGAAACACTCGTAATCGGTGCCATCGACGCTGATGACATCGAGATCCTCCAGCGGGGCCGCCTTGGCGGCGTGGCCATCCTCGATCACGTCGCAAGGGTTGCAATATTCGTTGATCAGCCCGTCGGTGGACCAGGTCAGGTTATATTTCAGCGCATTGGTCGGATAAAGCGGCAGCGCACCGACGCGCAGCGCAAGGGTATCGAGCCGGTCGAACGTGGCGGCAAGGCTGGCCCCCGCGATACCCACGAACCCAGGGGCTAGGCCGCATTGCGGCATGAAGGCGGTTTTGGCATCTTTCGCCAATTCGCGCACCGCACCGGTGGCGGCGACATCCTCGGTCAGGTCAAAATAATGCGCCCCGGCGGTCTTGGCCGCGGCCGCAATGGTGGGGGTCAGGAAAAAGGGTGCGGCGCTCACCACCGCGTCGAACCCTGCAAGGGCCTGCGTCAGCGCGCGCGCATCGCTGGCATCGACCTGCTGCACGTTATACCCCGCCTTTTGCGCCTTGGTCAGATTGGCCAGATCGGCATCGGCCAGGGTCACGGAATAATTCGGCGACCGGTGCAGAAATTCGGCGATCATGCGGCCGATCTTGCCTGCGCCGACGATACAGACGGTCCAGTTGCGCATGGGTGCTCTCCTCATCGCATTGCTTTGCCCAAGTCTGACGGATGGTGCCCGCCCGCGTCCTCCGCCGAAGTGACGGATCGCGCCGGGTTCCTGGCATTTTGGCGGCTCAGTCCGGGTGTTTGCCCGACAGGCCGCGCATTTGCCGCGCGATCCGGTCCTCGGTATCGGCCTGCCGGCGGTCAAACTTGCGGCCAAAGACAACGGATGTGTTGGTGCGCATCACGCCCGGTATTTCGCCGACCTCATCAACCAGAATGTCCAGATCCTCGATGCGCGGGGCTTCGGCAGACAGAAAGAGATCATATTCGCCGTTGATCGAGAAACAGACCTGAATTTCAGGGTAGGAGGAGAGCCGTTGCAGGATCTTACGCGTATCTTGCTGGCGAATCTCCAGAAGCATCAGGATTTGAACGGTTTCTTCGCCCGGCGTTCGACTCAGAACCACCGAATAGCCCGCGATGGTGCCGTCCTTTTCCATCCGCGCGATGCGTTCATGCACGGTCGATCGGGCCACCTCCAGCCGCTCGGCGATATTCGAGGTGGCGGCGCGCGCATTGCGCTGCAATTCACGGATAATGCGTCGGTCCAGGGCGTCTCGCATACAATCTGTCGCCTTTCATGGTAATTTGCCGGATTTCGCCGCCCAAATGCCGATTTGTCAAGCGCTGCGCATCGGCAGGCATGCCCCGGCCGGCGGGGTCTGGACAAGCCCGAGGCAACGCGCAACATGGGGGCCAAGGGCGGATAAACGGGACCGGGCGGCGATGGATCGGGCGGAAATTGTTCACGAAAACCTGCTGCGCGCGCTACCTGCCCGCGCCTTTCCGCCGGGCCGCGCGCCGGTGCCGCCGCTGGAGCCCGCGCAGGCGGTTTCGCTTTTTCGCGCGCAAACCTTGAGCCGCGCGCTGGATCGCGAAAGCCGCGCCATGCAAAAGGCGGGGCAGGGGTTTTATACCATCGGATCGTCAGGCCATGAGGGCATGGCCGCCGTGGCCGCCGCATTGTTGCCCACCGATCCGGCCTTTCTGCATTACCGCGACGGCGCGTTTCAGATTGCGAGAGCGGGGCAGGTGCCGGGCACCAACATCACCTGGGATATGCTGGCCAGCTTTGCCTGTTCCACCGATGATCCGATCTCGGGCGGGCGGCACAAGGTTCTGGGCTCACGCGCCCTGATGATCCCGCCGCAGACATCCACCATTGCCAGCCACCTGCCGAAAGCTGTGGGTGCCGCCTATGCCATCGGTCTGGCCCGCCGCCACCCGCCGGAGCACCGCCAATACGTGGCCGATGCCATCGCGGTCTGTTCCTTTGGCGATGCCTCGGCCAATCATTCCACCGCGCAGGGCGCGATCAATGCGGCGGGCTGGACATCGGTGCAATCGGTGCCGCTGCCCATTCTCTTTGTCTGCGAGGATAACGGCATCGGGATCTCCACCAAAACGCCCACGGGCTGGATCGAGGCGTCGATGCGCCAGCGCCCCGGTATCCGCTATTTCAAGGCCGATGGGCTGGATATCTACGATACGTTTCGTGCGGCGGGCGAGGCCGCCGATTATATCCGACGCACCCGCAAGCCTGCCTTCCTGCACCTGCGCACCGTGCGCCTTTATGGCCATGCCGGTGCGGATGTGGCGACCAGCTATCTGCCGCGAGAAGAGGTGGAGCGTGATGAGGCCAATGACCCGCTTCTGCATTCCGCGCGGCTCTTGGCCCAGGAGGGGGCACTGGCCCCCGAGGACGCGGCTGCGATCTATCTTGAGACCTGCGACCGGGTGGCCCGCGTGGCCGCCGAGGTCGTGCGCGGCCCGCGCCTGCAGACCGCCCGCGATGTGATGGCGAGCCTCATCCCGCAAAAACGCGCCTGCGCCCCCACCAACGGCCCCGCGCCCGATACGCGTGCCGAGGTTTTCGGCAATGACATCAAGGCGATGACGACGCCGCAGCCGATGGGCAAATGCCTGAACATGGCGCTGACCGATCTGATGCTGGAGCATGGTGAGATCATCTGCATGGGCGAGGATGTGGGGGCCAAGGGCGGGGTTTATGGCGTCACGCAGCGGCTGCAATCGCGCTTTGGCCGCGACCGGGTGATCGACACTCTGTTGGATGAGCAGAGCATTCTGGGCCTGGCCATCGGTCTGGCCGGTAACGGGTTTGTCCCGATCCCCGAGATCCAGTTCCTGGCCTATCTGCACAATGCCGAGGATCAGCTGAGGGGCGAGGCCGCGACGCTGCCGTTTTTCAGCCAGGGCCAGTTTACCAACCCGATGGTGATCCGCATCGCGGGGCTTGGCTATCAAAAGGGCTTTGGCGGGCATTTCCACAATGACAATTCGCTGGCCGTGCTGCGCGATATACCCGGCCTGATCATCGCCTGCCCGTCAACCGGGGCCGATGCGGCGGCGATGCTGCGCGAATGCGTGCGGCTGGCGCGCGAGGAAAACCGGGTGGTGGTGTTCGTTGAGCCGATCGCGCTTTATCCGATGCGCGATCTGCAGGCCCCGGGCGATGGCGGCTGGATGACGCCATACCCCGCGCCCGGCACCCGCATTGGCATGGGCGAGATCGGCCAGCACGGGCAGGGCACCGATCTGGCCATCGTGACCTATGGCAACGGGCATTACCTGTCGCGTCAGGCCGAGGCCGAGCTTGCGGCGGCGGGGATTGCCGTGCGCGTGATCGATATCCGCTGGCTGGCCCCGCTGCCGGTTGAGGCGATATTGGCGGCGGTGCAGGGCTGTGCGCATGTGTTGATCGTCGATGAATGCCGCTATACCGGCGGTCAGGCCGAGGCGTTGATGGGTCATTTTCACGAAGCGGGGCTTGCCAGTTTCGCCCGCGTCACGGCCGAGGACAGTTTTATCGCCACGGGGCCCGCCTATGGCGCGACTCTGCCCTCGAAAGACGGCATCGTGGCGGCGGCCAAGGCGCTGATCGGCGGTGCGGTATGACCCGGCGCGCGGTCCTGATCCTGCCCGGGCGCGGCACCTATAACAAGGCCGAGCTTGGCTATCTGGCGCGTCATCACGGGGCCCGCGCCGATCTGATTGCCGGGTTCGACGCAGTCCGTGCAGAGGCGGGGCAGGAGCCGGTTTCGGCGCTGGATGCGGCCACGAAATTCAGCTTGTCGAAATATGCGCGCGGCGATGTGGCCTCGGCCCTGATCGCGGCCTGCGCGCTGGCCGATGTGGCGGCGCTGGCCGAGGATATCGAGGTCGTCGCCGTGACTGGCAATTCGATGGGCTGGTATCTGGCGCTGGCGGCGGGCGGGGCGGTGACGCCCGATGGCGGGTTTCGGATCGTCAATACCATGGGCACGTTGATGCAGACGCATCTGATCGGCGGGCAGCTGGTTTATCCGTGGATGGGCGGCGATTGGCTGGCCGATGCCGCGCGCAAGGCGGCTTTGCTGGAAACAGTGGCCGAAATAGATGCAGCCCCCGGTCAGGTTCTGCGCCTCTCGATTGATTTGGGCGGTATGCTGGTGCTCGCGGGTGACGCTGCGGGGCTCGAAGCATTTGAACAGGCCGTGCCGCAGATCGACGGGCGGTTTCCGATGCGGCTGCCGGGCCATGCCGCGTTTCACACCGATCTGCAGGCACCGGTGGCGGCCCTCGGTCGGGCCGCCTTGGGCGATGTGCCATTTTGTCAGCCAAAGCTGCCGATGATTGACGGGCGCGGCGCGGTCTGGTGGCCGGGTGCCAGCGATCCTGATGCATTGCGGGCCTATACGCTTGGCCATCAGGTGACCGAACCTTATGATTTTACCGCCGCGATCCGCATGGCGGCGCGTGAATTTGCCCCCGACCTCTTTGTCGTCACCGGCCCCGGCGGCACGCTTGGCGGCGCGGTGGCACAATCTTTGGTGGCCTGCGGCTGGCGGGGGCTGGCGTCAAAGGCAGATTTTGAGCGATTGCAGGCCGAGGTGCCGTCATTGGTTGCGATGGGTCGTACAGATCAGCGCGCGTCGGCGACCTGAAGCCGAAACCTTCGTTTTTACAAGCGAAAACGTGATCAGACCGGGCCCCGGTGGCCCCACCCGGCATTGCGCGGTGCTCCGATATGTTGCAGCATTCGGGTGCAGACTGGCCTATGCGCGGTGCAAATTTTTGGCAGCCGTGCGCGCGCCCCGATGATATATTTGGAGTTGGATTTGCCTGAAATGAATTTGCGTTTTGCCGGACCTACATTTGCCCTCGCCCTGTCGCTGGCTCTGCCGGCGCTGGCCACGGGCATCGATCCCCCAAGCGCCGAGGTTCTGGCCGAGCAGATGGCTGCGTTTCAGGCCGATCCGCCGGGATCGATCTTTGCCATGCAGCCCTATCGCGCCCAAGAGACGGTCGAGGGCGCAGATGGCATGCAGGTGCAGCTGATTTCGATGAACCCAAATATCAACAGCTGGTTTGTTCTCAGGGTGCAGGAGGCCGGCGCGCGGCCTGCTTTTTACCATCTGGAAAACACCGCCCCCGAGATCTGGCAATTCGGGTTGGGCGGCGATGGCGACAGCCCCTATCTGGTGATCTCGGGCGATGACGATGCTGAGGAATGCGTACCCTGGCTTGGCCGCAATTCCGAGCTGGAAGAGGCCGCCGATACCGGTCTGCCCTATGCCGGGATCTGTGACGGGCGGATCTATCTGCGCAACCGTGTATCGGGATCGCGCAGCAGCCGCGAGGCGATCGCCGATTTCCTGCGCGAAAACGTGATATTCGGCGATTCGATCGTGAACCTGATCAAGGGCACGTTCTATGTTGATGCCTTTCTGGAAGACAGCGAAGAACTAGAAGAGGCCGATGCTGGCGCGGTTGTCGCATCCCTTGGGCGGGCCGACCTGTCGCGGTTCCCGGTCATGCGGGCGTCGCCGGGGTTTGATCTGGTTGGGGCCGAGGGCGGCATGGAGGCCGGCAGCTGGTATGCCGTGCAGGATGCGCCGGGGATCTATTCATCGGTGATGCAGCCCGGCATGATCAGCGAGGAGATCCTGAACCGTCGGGGCGAGACCAACTTGCTGGACGGTGTCGAGCGTAACGCCGATGTCTATCTGGTCGCGTTCGACATGGACAATTTTGAAATTGGCTATGAACTGGGTACCGATCACCCGGCATTCGGCTGGTCGCCCCGCCCCAGCCGGTCGGGCAATGATTGGTCGATCCCGGGCCCCGATGGGTTTGACAGCCCCGCGCCTCTGGTGATGAACGGCATGCTGAGCCCGAGCTATCTGGACCGGGTCGCGGCCACATTTACCGGCGGCTACAAACGCGAACACGGTGCGTTTCGTTATGGCGATCTGGCGGGCTATAATAACGGCCACCACTATGGGTTTCTGGTCAATGGCACGCTGCTCAGCCGTCTCTGGCCGGGGCTGTCTACGATCTATGTGATGGATGACGGCACATTCGGAATGACGACCTGGACAGAGGAAATGGACGCGCTTTTGCCCAATCTGCGCTTTGCGCGGCAGAACGGTGTGGCGCTGATCAATCCCGATCCCGACACGGGTGAGGGCGTGCCTGGCGAACGGGTGACCCAATGGGGGGCGGGCAATTGGTCGGGATCGGCCGAGGCGCAGCTGCGCACGCTTCGCGCCGGATCTTGCCTGCGCGAGGTCGAAGGGCGGCAGTTTCTGATCTATGCCTATTTCTCGACCGCCACGCCATCGGGGATGGCGCGAACATTTCAGGCATATGGCTGCGATTATGCTATGCTGATGGATATGAACAGCCAGGAGCTGACCTATATGGCGCTCTATCCACAGATCGAGGATGATGACTGGATCGAGGCGCAACACCTTGTGCGCGGCATGGCCGCGGTCGACCAGTCGTCACGCAGGGGCACCATCCCGCGTTTCGTGGGCTACGCCGATAGCCGTGATTTCTTTTATCTCCTGCGCCGCGAGTAACGATCAATCAAGGAGTAGACCCCGATGCGATATCTTGCCTTTGTGTTTGTGACCCTTCTGAGCGGCGTCATGGGCGCCGGGGCAGGGGCGCAATCTCTGAATGAACGAAACGAGGCGATGTTTCAGCAGATGCAGGAGGTACGCGGCGTCACAAATGCCGAGATCCGGCGCATCCGCGAGATCTTTGCGGGCTCGTCCTATATCGGGCAGGGCAACCCGGCGGTCACGCGCTATCCGATGACCCCCGAACAGGCCGCAGAGCGCATCGGGGGCAGCGTCGCGGCGGTGCAGCGGAGCTATCGCAATGCCCGGTTCGAGCGGATCTGCGGCGAACCTTACATGGTGCCGCTCTACGATCCCGCGACCGAAGACCCCGAGGACGCGACCGTCTGCGTCGACATGTTCGAATACCCAAATGTGCCGCTGGCCTATCCGGTGGTCTGGGTGCGTGCCAGCGAGGCGGCAGTGCTCTGCGCGGCCGAGGGCGGGCGCATCGGCGACGCGCATGAATGGGAAGGGGCGGCAGCGGGCGCGCTTTTGGCACCCGATTACCGGTTCGATCTGGGCAGTCAGGGTGCCATGCGGGCCTGGCACAACCAGAACTGGGCCTGGCAGAGCAACCTTTATTCCATCGGCGAATGGCAGGCGGGCATCTGCGCCACCGGCAGCCGCAAGACGGCAGGCTGCAATGGCGGCGATTTTAACGGCTGCGGGTCGAACACCTACCCGGCGGGATCGTTCCCGCAATGCCGCAGCCCGCTGGGCGTTTATGACATCGATGGCAATGCAGCCGAACACATGAACCTGCCGCTGAACGAAAGCCAGATGGCCAGCCGCGGATCGACCACCCTGGGCGTGACCGAGATGAAGGGCAGCTGGTTCATCTGGGACACGATCCGGGCGCATCCCAATTGGGCGCGCTGGCGGGCTCCGTTTTGGCATGGCAGCCGGGTGATGGACCCTGCCAGCCACCGCAATTACCACCTCGGGTTCCGCTGTTTCCGCGATATCGATTGATCGCAGGCGTATGACGAAAAAGCCCCGCCCGGGGATTATCCGGGCGGGGCTTTCTTGATGTGCGTTTCCCTCTTGGGGGTTTAGCGCGAGGCCAGCTGGATCGCCGGGCGCCCGATGGGCCCGTCAGTGTTCAGCAGACCGGCATAAGTGCCGTCCATCAGCAGATCCTCAAGATCGAACGCTTCACCATTCACAAAGGCGGTGCGGCTGACCAGGCGGATGCCGTGGCTGTAATCGGCATAGGACGCGGCGTGGACCGTCGAAAGCGGCTGAATCGGCCGTCCGCCCGGACGCTGCCAGCCATAGATCGCGACCCGGCCGGGCACACGGGCCAGACGGTTGGTCAGCACGACGTCTTTCTTTTGGCCCGCAACCAGCATGCCCAAACGGCCACCCGCGTTGAGGCGCTGGCGTTCCACGGTTGCGTTATGGCGCAGGAAGTAATCGGTCGAGGACATTTGCGCGCCCGGCGTCATCGGCGACGGCGTCAGGCGCAGATCGGCCTGGGCATAGATCGCATCGACCATGCGCGTGGTCGGCAGCATCATGTTAAAGCGATCAGCGATTTGACCGGCGGCGGCCAGGCCAAGTGGCACCCGGACAAAATCGGCATCGCTGCCGACCGACAGGTAATCGGGGGTCACGCAGATGGTGATCTGGGCGCTGCGGCCATTGGGCAGAACGCCGGTAAAGCTGACCGGGGCCAGATCGCGCATGAAGGCGGGAACATTGCCGCGCAGAACTTCACCCGCGACCATCGCGTCGCGCGATGTGCCAGAGGCAGAGGCCAGCGTCGAGATGAACGCGGTGCCGCCTGCCGCATTGCGGGGCCGGCGCGGAATTTCGCGGGCCAGACGGCGGGTGCAGGCATTGGCGTTGCGATCAAAGGCGGGGGCGAGATTGGCCGACGGCGCGGTCGCGGAAGGCGCGGGCAGCGCCGCCAGGGTCACTTCGGCACCTGCCGGATCAGCGGCCGGTTCGGGCGCGTGAACAGAGGCCAGTTGATGGGCCGCCTGCTCAAGGCTGGCGGGCCGCGCGGTGGGACGCAGGCTGCTGGCCACGATTGTGCCCGGGGTGGAAGGCGCGGTTTCTGCGGCTTCGGCCACAGCGGTGACGGGGCGCTGCGACGGGCGCAGGGCGGTGATGTCCGTCGGATCGGCAGGCGCACGCAGCGATGCCGCCAGCGCGACGATATCTGCCGGGCGCGGCACCGCGTTGATGGGCGGCGGGCCCATCACGATCACGGGGGCCGGTTCCGAATCGGACAGGCGCGGCGTCACGATCTCATAGCTTGCATCGGGGCGCATCTGCGGCAGCGCGGTCGGCATCAGCCGAACAGGCGCATCAAACCCTGTTGCGGGCGCGCGCAGATCAGCATCGGCGATCAGCAGATTGCCAAGGCTCGCTTCGAGCATATTGACCGGCACGGGCATCTCATCAAGATTGACCGGCACGGACATCTCATCGAGCGGCGCAAGCCGCGCGATAGGTGCGACCCGCGTGATCACCAGCACAAGAATGGCCGCCGATAGCAATGCAGAAGCCGCCAGCACAGCCAGGACGGCTGATGGCGATTCCATAACTTCTGTATAACTGCTCTGATCCCGCTGCCCGAGCGGGGTGTATAATCTGTCCCTCATGGCACCGGAGATACGCCCCTCAAATTAAGGAAACAAGAAGGCGCGCCGGGCGTAACCGAAAACGCCCCATTTCCGGCAAGAAATCGCCGTTTTTGCGTTTTCGGGCGCGGAAATCCGCAAATCGTCAGATGCTGGTCTTTTTGAAAATGGCCTCGGGGATATTGCGGATGATAGCCATGACCAGCCACCAGATGCGCCGCACATATATCACGTTGCGCGATTTTTTGACGGCCTTAACAATGGCTTCACCGACTTCTGCGGGCTCTGCCGTCAAAGCGCCGGGCGTGTCCATGCCTGCCGTCATGGCCGTATTCACGAACCCGGGCAGCACGGTCACGACATGCACGCCCTGCCCCGCCAACCGGTTGCGCAGCCCCGACAGAAAGGCGGTGAACCCGGCCTTGGCGGCCCCGTAGACATAATTTGAGGCGCGGCCGCGATCGCCCGCGACCGAACTGATTCCCACAATGGTGCCGGAGCCACGCGTCGCAAACCGGTTGGCCAGCACGCCCAGCATCAGAGCGGGGCCCTCGAAATTGCTGCGGATAACGGTGCGCGCGACCCCGATATCATCCTCGTTCTCGGTCTGATCGCCCAGCACGCCGATCGCAGAGACCACGATCTGCGGCAGGTTGGGCAGGGCATCGACAAAGGCGTCGTGGCCTTCCGTGTCCAGCGCATCGAAGTCATGCAGCGTGACGTCGATGCCGAACCGGGTTTGCAGATCCGCCTGATCGGCGGCCAGCGTGCTGGCATCACGCGCGGCCAGCTGGATCGGGTGGCCCGCCGCGGCAAAGGCGCGGGCGGTGGCGCGGGCAATGTCAGATCGCGCGCCAAGGATAAGAACGGGGCCGGTCATAGCGTCAGCCTTTCGGATTGAGCAGAGGAAAATGCGGTGTCCAGGCCGTTGGCGCTTCGCCAGGCGGCGAACTCAGCGGCGCGCGGGTCGGCGGCGGCAAAGGTTTCGGCGGGCAGGCGGCTGTCCTTGGCCAGATAGAACCGGCCGCGATGCTCAAGCGTGATGGCGTCAAGCTGGGGCATCAGGTCGATGGCGCGCTGCGTGCGCGGGAAATCCAGCGCCAAGGTGTAGCCCTCCATCGGGAAAGAGATCGGGCTGGTCTGTGGGCCGAACCGCTTCAGGACCGACAGGAACGAGGCCTGGCCGCTACCTGCGATGGCCTCAAGCAGCGCATGCAGGCCGGCTTCGGCGGTCTCGGTCGGGATCACGCATTGAAACTGCATGAAGCCGCGCCTGCCATATAGGCGGTTCCATTTCAGAATGGCATCGAGTGGATAGAAAAACTCATCCCAATCGACCAGGCTGTCACCGGCCTTGCGCGTGCCCATCCAGTAATAGAGCGCATTGAAGGCGCGCACGGTGAAAGGGTTGAGCGCGAAGCCCGGCAGCGGGAAGGGAAAGGTGTGTTTCGGCTTGGCGGGCACGTGCAGCGGACGGTGGCGGTGTTGCGGGGCCACCTCAGCCGCGCCCGCATGTTCGCCCAACATCACCAGCGACCGGCCCAGATGTGCGCCCTTTGCGGCGCAGTCGATCCAGGCCACGGAATAGCCGGCCTCCATGCTTTCCTCGAACGCGGCCATGGCGGCGGCGAGATTGTCGGCAGGGATCATCGTTTGCCGGATCCAGCCCGATTGCACCGGCTTGAGCCGGATGGCGCAGCGCAGGATGATACCGGTCAGCCCCATGCCGCCGATGGTCCAGCCAAAGAGGTCGGGATTTTCGTCGCGCGAAGCGCGGGTGACCGCACCGTCGGGGCCCATCACGTCGATCCAGTTGACGCACGCGCCGAAACTGCCGTCGATATGGTGGCTCTTGCCATGCACATCGGCGGCGATGGCCCCGCCAAGCGTGATCAGCCTGGTGCCCGGCGTCACCATCGGAAACCAGCCGCGCGGCAGAAATGCGTCGATCACATCGGTGAGTATCACGCCCGCCTCGGCCTCCAGCACGCCGGTTTCAGCGTCAAACGCGATCATCCGGTCGAAATTGCGCATGTCGATGGTGTTGCGCGGACTGATCGCGCTGTCGCCATAGGAGCGGCCGTTGCCGCGGGCGATGGCATGGCCACGCGCCACCTGCGCGGCCAGCCCGGCCTCGGACCGCGGCGCGGATACGGCGCTGTCGTGTCTCGGAAAATTGCCCCAGCCCGCAAGATCCATCAAATGCCCTCCGCCTTTGGGCCGGTATCGGCAAAGACATAGCGCCGGTCGAGCAGGTATTTCGTCACATAGCCGACCGACAGGCCCAAGACGGCCCCCGCCTCGCGCATCAGATCGGTGCCCCAGATCAGCCAGAACGCGGTTTCCGTGCCCCAGAAGATGGCCGTTGTGACAAGGCCCATCGCGGTATAGAGCGCGAATTTAGTGCCATGCGCCCTGACCCCGGTGCTGGTGTCGAAAAAGATCCAGCGTTTATCAAGGATGTATTTCACCACCAGCCCGATGAGGGTGCCCGCCGCCACCGCGCCGGCATAGATTGCGGTGCCCTCGCCCCATCCCAGCACCACCCGTTGCAGGCCCAGATTGGCGATCGTGGCGATGACGGCAAAACCGGCATAGCGCAGGGCAAGCGTTGCAGGGCTCATAGCAGGATGGCCCCCGCGCCAAGCGCGACGATCAGGGCAAAGACGACAAGGCTGGCGCGGTCGGTGACGGCATAGACCAAAGGGTCGTCATCCATGCCACCGCGATGCGTCGTCAGCACCACCCGGCTGATCCAGTAGAGCAGCAGGACATTGACCCCCCACAGAAGCGACGGCGTGCTGTATTTGGCCTGCACCTCGGGCGTGTTGAGATAGAGCGCCATCACCAGCACCGACACAAAGCCGGAGGTCAGCGCCATCTGCATCGTCAGCGGCAGATCCTCGACCGCATAACCCCGCCCCGCCGCCGCCGAAAGGCCGCGGTCTTTGAGATGGACCAGCTCGGCCTGCCGTTTGACGGTGGCCAGCGAGAAGAAGAAAAAGAGCGAAAACGCCAGCAGCCAGATCGACAGCTCGATCCCGGTGGCTACGCCACCTGCAATGATGCGCAGCGTGTAAAGCCCCGCCAAGACGCAGATATCGATGATGGCTTTGCGCTTGAGAAAGAGCGAATAGGCCATGGTCATGAAGAAATAGACCACGATGACAGCCGCGAAACCCCACCCCAAAAGGGCCGATACCAAAAGCCCCGCGGCCAACAGCATGGGCACAAGGGCGGTCCCGACGGGCACCGGCAACAGCCCCGAGGCCAGCGGGCGAAACCTTTTGCGGTCATGGGCGCGATCGGGCCCAAGATCCAGCAGATCGTTCAACAGATACCCCGCCGAGGCGACAAGGCCAAAGGCGACAAAACCCATCAGCCCCTGCATCAGGGCCGCCCAGGTAAAGGACTGATTGGCCAGGATCGGCACGAAGACGAGGAGGTTCTTTAACCATTGATGCGGCCGCATCGCCTTGATCACTGGCCCGATCAGCGACTGGGGCGCTGACAGGTGGGTCACGTCGGCATTGACCTCGGCCACTTCGGCCCGGAACTTCGGCGAGGCCCCGACGGTGATTGCGGCGCTGGCCCCGGCCCAACAGGGCAGATCGGCGCGGGCATCGCCGATATAGACAAAGCCATCGGCACCGTAGCGGTCGATCAGCAGGGCGGCCTTGGCATCGCCCTTGAGGTTGCAGCCCTGTGTCGTGCCCTGAACCTCATCAAACAGGCCAAGATGCGCAGCAACGGCCAGGGCCAGCTGGTGATCGGTGGCGGTGATCAAGGCGGTGCGCCCGCCGGCCTCGCGCCAGGCTTTGACCTGATCGACGACCTGCGTGTCATAGGGCAGCGACGCCACATCGACGGGGCCAAGATCGGCCAACGCCCGTTTCAGCGCAGGCTTGCCCGCCGCCAGACCCTGCGCCGCGACAAAGGGCGTGCGCCAGGTTTGGGCCATGGCGCACCACAGGCATTCATAGAGCATGTCGCCACGGATCAGGGTCCCGTCGAGATCGACCGCCAAAACCCTGTCTGCCGTGCTGATATCGCGCATCATCCTGCCCAAAGAATCCGTTGACGTCATGCCGAAGGGCGCATTTCGTTCGCCCCGCCTATTCTCATTCTTGTTAAACTGCGCCCAAAAGCTCGCACAGGGCTATGACATAAGCCAGCCGAAACTGTGGTTTTCTTGGGAAGCGATGGTCGACAGGCCGGGGGGCATTGGCTAGGCTCGGTCGCGGTATTTTCATTAACAAGCGGTTCGATATGCCATGAAACCTCTGTATTCTCGCGCGGCCCATTTCGGCCTGATCCTTGGCCTTGCGGTGGCCCCTGTTGCCGCCTCTGGCCAGACCGGCAATGCACTTGCGCAATGCCTGGAACTGGGCGGCACCCCCGACGCAGGCGTGCCGGTAACCCCAGAGGCGCAGGAAGCCGCCATTGCTGCGGCCCGCGCTGCGCTGCCGTTTTGCACGGACGCCGTCGCGGCCGGATCGCAGGATGCCGGGGCGCTGTTTCACCTGGGCGTGGGCCTGCAATTGTCGGGTGACCATGAGGCCGCAATTGCCCGGTTCGAGGCCGCCTCCGCCGCCGGGTTGGGTGCCGCCGATACCAAGCTGGGCGATTACAGCCTCTTTGGCATCGGCCCCGCGCGCACCGATCTGGATGCGGCCGTGGAACATTACCGGCGCGGCATTGAACGGGGTGATCTGGCGGCGATGACGACTCTGGGCTTTCTTTATCGGCTGGGCCGGGGCGTGCCGCGCGACAGCGGCGAGATGATCCGCCTGATGACCGATGCGGCCGAGGGCGGCTATCACTTCGCGCAGTTGCGGCTTGGCCAGACCTATCTGACCGGCGATGGCATTCCGGGCGGGGCCGATGCCGATCTGAACATCCCCGACAGCGCCACGGCAGCGCGTTACTTCAGCATGGCCGCCGAGCAGGGCAGCGTTGTCGCTGCTCTGGAGCTGGCCAAGATCTATTCCGAGACCGATGGCCCAGGCACCGGCGATCCGGTTCTGCAACTGCGTTGGACACAGGCGGCCGCGGATGCTGGCCTGGCTCAAGCGATCGGCGCGCTCGGGTTCCTCTTTGAACGTGGACGCGGGGTTGAAGCCGATCCGGATCGCGCCGCGATGCTTTATGTCCAGGCGCTGGAGACCGGCGAGGTTGACCTGGACGATTTGCGCGGCGAGGTGGGCGGATCCGTGCCGCCCTGGGATCGCGCCACCGCGATGGCGTTTCAGGTGATCCTGCAGGAGCGTGGGCTGTATCGCGGGGCCATCGACGGTGTCATCGGCGGCGGATCGCGCGCGGGCGCGGCGGCGTTGGGCAACTAAGCCCCCCGCAGATTTGGGCCCACGCCACGCATCTGCGGCGAGGGCCGGTCTTTACCCAAACCCAAACCCCATCGCGGGGCCGGGCTCGTGCCGCATCTGCGCGGTGGGGGCGGTTACCTGAATGCGTTGCCCGGACGAAACCCGAACCAACGAAACGCCATCGCTGCGGGGCAAAAGCCGGTAAACGCGCTCTGAATCAGGTTCAGGCCCACGAAGGTGGTCAGCAACAGCCAGTACGGGCTGACCAGCTGGCTGAGGGCCAGGCTCACAAGGATGATGGTTCCGGCAAACACCATTACGGCACGGTCAATTGTCATCGGTTGGTTCCTTTGGAGTTGAAGAGTTGGATTGTGGGTCGCAATAGAGCCGATAGAGCAGCGCCATGACCTCGCGCACTTTCGGATCGGTCAGCGAATAATAGATGGTCTGGGCCTCGCGGCGGATCTCGACCAGGTTTTCCTTGCGCAGTTTGGCCAGATGCTGGGACAGTGCCGATTGCCCAAGGCCTACGGCGCGCTGCAAATCGCCGACATTGCATTCGCCCTTGTGCAATTCGCACAGGATCAAAAGCCGATGCGAGTTGGCCAGGATCTTCATCAGGCCGGCAACGTCGATGGAGTGGGATCTGAGGTCTTCTATATTCATGAAGGCTAATTTAGGGATAGCTAATATATAGTCAAGGGCTGATTTCCACCCCGCCGCCGACAGCAGGCGCATTCGTGGTGGTATGCGAAATCGGGCGGCGCGGTGTGCGCGGCGCTGGGTGTGTTGGCCTAGTCGATCTGAACCGTTTGACGCAACGTGCCGTCGGCACGGTCGAATATCAGGATCTGATCGGCCTCGGTCACCACGCCATACCAATCGGGCCCAAAGGTGACGGCGCGCGCGACCATGCCCTCGGGCAGGGTGACCGTATCGGGCAGCGCCACCGGCGTTGCGTCCGGGAAGCGGGTGACAAATGCCACGACGACCGTTATCAGCCCGACAATCATTGTCACCGTCAGCACGGTCACGAGGATGCGCAGAACCCGCAGGTTCAGCGGATCGGGATCGGGATTGTCTGCCGCAAGAGGTTCGGTCATGTCAGGCCCTTTGCCAACTATCATCCCGGTCTGCATTGGCGCGGACCCGGACAAGCGTTTAGATAAGGCACTGGCGCGCGATGTGCCAGAGCAGGCAAGCCTCAGCCGGTCGCGGCTGGCGCGTCTCATCGCGGGCGGGGCGGTGGCGGTCAACGGCACAGTGGTGACCGACCCGCGCGCCAGGCTCTCCGAAGGCGATCTGGTGGAGATCACGGTCGAGGCGGCCTCGGACGTGGATACGCTGCCCGAGGATATTCCGCTGGTGATCCTGCATGAGGATGCCGATCTGATCGTTATCGACAAACCCGTGGGCATGGTTGTCCACCCCGCGCCGGGCACGCCCTCGGGCACGCTGGTCAATGCGCTGTTGCATCATTTCGGCGGCAACCTGTCGGGCATAGGCGGTGAAAAGCGCCCGGGTATCGTGCACCGGATCGACAAGGATACCTCGGGCCTTTTGGTGGTGGCGAAATCGGATGCCGCGCATCACGGGCTGGCCGCCCAGTTCGAGGCCCATAGCGTCGACCGGCATTACCTGGCGATCTGCCACGGCGTGCCCGATGCCGCCGACCCGCGCCTGCGCGGTGTGCCGGGTGTCAGTTTCGAGACGGGTGGTATCCTGAAGCTGACCACCGGGCTGGCGCGCCACCGGACCGACCGGCAGCGTCAGGCGGTCCTGTTTCAGGGCGGGCGTCATGCCGTGACCCGGGCGCGGGTCGAGGAAGGCTTTGGTGCTGTTGCGCTGATCAATTGTTGGCTGGAAACCGGGCGCACGCATCAGATCAGGGTGCATATGGCCCATGCTGGTCACGCGCTGGTGGGCGATCAGACCTATGGCGGGCGGCGGCGGGTGGCGGCCAAAGCGGTGGGCGCGGCGCTGGCCGAGGATCTGAACGCCTTTCCTCGGCAGGCGCTGCATGCCGCAAGCCTTGGCTTTGTTCACCCCGTCAGCGGCGAAAAGCTTGCCTTTTCAGCCCCATTGCCCGCCGATATGGCCGGGCTACTGCACCGATTGCGCGAAAGCGCCGGTTAACTTGTGCGCAATTGCACGTGAGATCGTTGAAACATGGATTGCGGTGCATCCGCCGATGCCCTTATGTCGTCGGCAGAAATTCAAGTGAAACTCTTGAACAGGGGCGTTAGCGCTCCCATCTTAGGTCAAAGTTAATCGGATTTACATCCGAGATGTTGAACAGGGGGTACATGACATGAGCAGTTATGCCAATCTTCCGGCCCCGTCGCCGGAACAGGGTTTGAACCGGTATCTTCAGGAAATTCGCAAATTTCCGATGCTGGAGCCGGAACAGGAATACATGCTGGCCAAACGGTGGGTCGATCACGAGGACACCGATGCCGCCCATCAGATGGTGACAAGCCACCTGCGTCTGGCCGCCAAGATCGCCATGGGCTATCGCGGCTATGGCCTGCCGCAGGCCGAAGTGATTTCCGAGGCCAATGTCGGCCTGATGCAGGCGGTCAAGAAATTTGACCCCGAAAAAGGCTTTCGCCTGGCCACCTATGCAATGTGGTGGATCCGCGCCTCGATCCAGGAATATGTCCTGCGGTCGTGGTCGATGGTGAAACTGGGCACAACGTCGGCGCAGAAAAAGCTCTTTTTCAACCTGCGCAAGGCCAAGGCCCGGATCGGTGCGTTGGAGGAAGGCGATATGCGCCCCGAAAACGTGGCCCGCATCGCCAACGATCTGGGCGTGACCGAAACCGAAGTGATCTCGATGAACCGGCGCCTGTCGGGCGGCGATGCCTCGCTCAATGCGATGGTCGGCAGCGAGGATGGCGGCACCACACAATGGCAGGATTGGCTTGAGGATGAGGATGCCAACACCGCCGAGGAATATGCCGACAAGGATGAGTTCGACCACCGCATGGCCTTGATGAACGAGGCTATGGAGGTGCTGAACGAGCGCGAGCGCGATATCCTGACGCAACGCAGGCTCAAGGATCAGCCGGTGACGCTGGAGGATTTGAGCGGGGTCTATGATGTCAGCCGTGAACGCATTCGCCAGATCGAGGTGCGCGCCTTTGAAAAGCTGCAAAAGAAGATGCGCGATCTGGCCCGCGAACAGGGTGTGACGGTCTCGGCCTGAGCCACGCCAGGGCAGAAATCAAACGGGCCGGTGCGTTTTGCCGGGCCCTTTTTGAACGATCTGCGCATGCCCAAGACGACCCACGCGGCGTTGTCCTGGCTCTAGATCCCTGCGATTTCGTCTAAAATGGCACGCGCCGCGGCGGCCGGGTCCTGCGCCTGCCAAACGGGGCGCGCCACCACGATATGATCGGCCCCATCTGCGATGGCCTGCGCCGGGGTGGCCACCCGTTTCTGATCGCCTAGGGCGGCCCCGGCGGGGCGTACGCCCGGGGTGACGATCATGCGGCCCTCTGCCTCGGGCAGGGCGCGGATGCGGGCGGCCTCTTGTGGAGATGCGATGACACCATCGGCCCCGGCCTCAAAGGCCAGCCCGGCGCGTTCGACCACCAGATCGGCAATATTGCCCGGCTTGATCAGGCAGCCATCCAGATCGGCCCGGTCAAGCGAGGTCAGGATGGTCACGCCGAGGATCTTCAGGTCTGACCCGGCGGCCCCTTCCTTTGCGGCGCGGATTACGTGCGGATCGCCATGCACTGTCAGGAAATCCAGATCGAACGCCGCCAGCCCGCGCACCGCCGCCTCGACCGTGGCGCTGATGTCGAATAGTTTCATGTCGAGGAATATGCGTTTGCCATGTTCCTGCTTCAGCTCATTGGCCAGCGCAAGACCCCCGCCGGTCAACATGCCAAGCCCGATCTTGTAGAACCCCACCGCATCGCCGATCCGGCCGGCAAGCTCCAGCCCCGCCATGGCATTGGGCACATCAAGGCCCACGATCAACCGGTCATCGCTCATTTCCATCCCCTTCGCATCTGCGCGCCTGTGGTTAAGCGTCCTTGCGCGCCAAGTCCATGCGCCAAAAAGGGCCGACCCGGATCTGCGCGAGGGACAGGTCGCAGATCCGGGCCGGGAAACAGGCAGAACGGAGGGGCAGGGTTCCGCGTGGTGGATATTGGGGTGGCGCGGCCCTGAACGGGGAGGGGAGAGGGCTCTATATAGAGCCGCGCCTGGGGGGAGGCTTTATTCGTGGTGGCGCAGGGCCGCGTGGTTCAGGCCTGCGCTGATTCTCGGAAACGGGGCATCTTGCGGTCCGTGCCAAGCGCAGGAAATGGCGCGTTGGCGGGATCCGTCATGCAGGATCGCATCGGCGCGGAAGCAGGCGCTCTTGGCGTCATAGGCGACATGGGTCAGGTCGATACGCATCTTGTCCGGCTCCTTGTGTCTTACGCGGTGTCTTGCATCTTCATGTTGGTATGTCGTGTGAGCGGGCCAATAGGTTTCAAAAAACTGTGAAAAAAGTTCAGCTATCGGCATGCGCCCTCAAACCGCGGGGAATCCGGGCCGCCAATCTTGCGCAGGCGGGCGCCCCACCCCATCTGTATTGCAAGGCTTGCAAAAGGCCCCGTGCTGCGAATGCGGGCGGGCGATACGGCAGGCGCTTGTTAGAAGGAGAGTAGAGATATGAACTTGGAGAAGTTCACCGACCGCGCCCGCGGTTTTCTTCAGGCCGCGCAGACCATTGCGCAGCGTGAGGACCACCAGAAACTGGTTCCCGAACATCTTTTGAAGGCCCTCTTGGACGATGATCAGGGCATGGCCGCCAATCTGATCAATCGCGCCGGTGGCGATGCGGCCCGTGTGCTGGAATCGGTCGATCTGGCGCTGTCGAAATTGCCGAAAGTAACCGGCGACAGCGGTCAGCTTTACATGGATGGCCAGACCTCCAAGGTCACGGGCGAGGCCGAAAAGCTGGCCGAAAAGGCCGGTGACAGCTTTGTTCCGGTCGAACGCGTCCTGACCGCGCTGGCGATGGTCAAATCCAAGGCGCGCGAGGCGCTGGAGGCGGGCAATGTCAATGCGCAGGCGCTCAATGCCGCGATCAACGATATCCGCAAGGGGCGCACCGCCGACAGTGCCAGTGCCGAGGACAGCTATGAGGCGCTCAAGAAATACGCCCGCGATCTGACCGAGGCGGCGCGCGAGGGCAAGATTGACCCCATCATCGGCCGCGACGAGGAGATTCGCCGCGCCATGCAAGTGCTGAGCCGCCGGACCAAGAACAACCCGGTTCTGATTGGTGAGGCAGGCGTCGGCAAGACCGCGATTGCCGAAGGTCTGGCGATGCGCATCGTCGATGGCGATGTGCCGGAGAGCTTGCGCAACAAGACGCTGATGTCGCTGGATATGGGCGCGCTGATTGCCGGTGCGAAATATCGCGGCGAGTTCGAGGAGCGGCTCAAGGCGGTGCTGAACGAGATCGGCGCGGCAGCCGGTGAGATCATCCTTTTCATCGACGAGATGCACACGCTGGTCGGGGCCGGCAAATCGGATGGCGCGATGGATGCGGCCAATCTGATCAAACCGGCGCTGGCGCGGGGCGAATTGCATTGCATCGGGGCCACCACACTGGATGAATACCGCAAATACGTGGAAAAAGACGCGGCCCTTGCCCGCCGGTTCCAGCCGCTTTTGGTCGAGGAACCGACCGTGCAGGACACCATCAGCATCCTGCGCGGCATCAAGGAGAAATACGAGCTGCACCATGGCGTGCGCATCTCGGATGGCGCGCTGGTCGCTGCCGCGCAGCTGTCGCAGCGCTACATCACCGACCGGTTTCTGCCCGATAAGGCCATCGACCTGATGGATGAGGCCGCCAGCCGGCTCAGGATGGAGGTCGACAGCAAGCCCGAGGAGCTGGACGCGCTGGACCGCGATATCCTGCAAAAGCAGATCGAGGCGGAGGCGTTGAAAAAAGAGGATGACGCGGCCTCGAAGGACCGGTTGGAAAAGCTGGAAAAGGCGCTGTCGGATCTGCAGCAGCAATCCACAGAGCTGACGGCGAAATGGCAGGGCGAACGTGACAAGCTGGAAAGCGCGCGCGGGCTCAAGGAAAAGCTGGATCATGCCCGTGCCGAGCTGGATCAGGCCAAGCGGGCCGGTGATCTGGGCCGCGCCGGTGAGCTTTCCTATGGCGTCATTCCGGGGCTGGAAAAGCAGCTGGGCGAGGCTGAGGCGCAGGATGATGACGTGATGGTCGAAGAGGCCGTGCGCCCCGAACAGATCGCCTCGGTCGTCGAGCGCTGGACCGGCATCCCGATGTCCAAGATGCTGGAAGGCGAACGCGAAAAACTGTTGCGCATGGAAGAAGAGATCGGCAAGCGCGTGATTGGCCAGAGAACCGCCGTGACGGCGGTGTCGAACGCGGTGCGCCGGGCGCGCGCCGGGCTTAACGATGAAAACCGGCCGCTTGGCTCGTTTTTGATGCTGGGGCCCACCGGCGTCGGCAAGACCGAGCTGACCAAGGCGCTGGCGGCCTATCTCTTTGACGATGAGCACGCGATGGTGCGGGTCGATATGAGCGAGTTCATGGAAAAACACGCCGTGGCCCGGCTGATCGGCGCGCCTCCGGGCTATGTCGGCTATGACGAGGGTGGCGTGTTGACCGAGGCGGTGCGGCGCAGGCCCTATCAGGTGGTGCTGTTCGACGAGGTCGAAAAGGCGCATCCCGATGTGTTCAACGTGCTGTTGCAGGTGCTCGATGACGGGGTGCTGACCGATGGTCAGGGCCGCACGGTCGATTTCAAGCAGACGCTGATTGTGCTGACCTCGAACCTTGGCGCGCAGGCGCTGAGCCAACTGCCCGACGGGGCCGATGCCAGCGATGCACGGCGCGATGTGATGGATGCGGTGCGGGCCCATTTCCGGCCCGAGTTCCTGAACCGTCTGGATGAAACCATCATCTTCGACCGGCTCAGCCGCGGCGATATGGATGGTATTGTCGAGATCCAGCTGGGCCTGTTGCGCAAACGTCTGGCCGAGCGCAAGATCGACCTCGATCTGGATGCGGGCGCGATGCAGTGGCTGGCCGATGAGGGCTATGACCCGGTCTTTGGGGCAAGGCCTCTGAAACGGGTCATTCAACGCGCGCTGCAAAACCAGCTGGCCGAGATGATCCTGGCCGGAGAGGTCAAGGATGGCACCATTGTGCAGGTCAGCGCCGGGGCCGATGGGCTGATTGTGGGCGACCGCATCAGCAGCTCGGACCGCCGCCCGCCCGATGAGGCCGTAGTGCACTGACCTGAAAGCGGGCAGGTCCGGGGCCGGGCCTGCCCGCTTTTCGTGAATGGGCCGCGATGTGGTAGGATCGGGTTTTGCCAGGAGGCCCCGATATGCCCCCCTTTGAAGCCCCCGCCTTTTCCTATGATTATGACGCGCAGAGCCAGATTGCGGCGCTGCGCGCCTGGCGCGACACCAAACCGGGCCGCGCGATCCCCGCGAAAGCGGCGGGGCATTTGCTGTTGGGCAGCTGGAACATCGCCAATCTGGGCGACCCGTCGCAGACGCGCGCCGATCGCGATATCCGGGTCATCGCGGAATTGCTCTCCTGGTTCGATCTGATCGCGGTGCAGGAGGTCAAGGAAGATCTGAGCGACCTGACCCGTGTGATGGCCGCGCTTCCGGGCAGCTATGACGCGGTATTCTCAGATGAGGCGGGCAATAGCGAACGCATGGCCTTTGTCTATGACAGCGCCCGCGTGCGCCGCCTGCAACTGGCCGGTGAGGTGGCGATACCGCCTGCCTCGCACCGCTATATCAAGATCGACGGTTCAGAGCAGAAATTTCGCGGCTTTGACCGCAACCCCTATACCGTCGCCTTCGATTGCGAGGGGTTCGTGATCACCGTGGCCAATGCGCATCTTTATTTCGGGTCGGGCAGCAAGCAATCGGTCAACCGGCGCGCGCTAGAGACCTATGCCTTGGGCCGTTGGGCCGATCTGCGCTGGAAAAGCGGCAATGCCTATTCAGACAATGTGGTGGTGATCGGCGATCTGAACATGCCCAAGGCAGAGATCGGCGATGCCGTCTATGACGCGCTGGCAAAACGCGGGCTGCGCATCCCGCCGCACCAATCGCGCATCGGCACCACGATCACCGAAGGCAAGCATTACGACCAGCTGGCGTTTTTCCCCGGTGATGCGGGCGCGGCCTATGTCGCCGATGGCGTGTTCGATTTCGACGGCGCGGTGTTTGCCGATCTGTGGCAGGCCCGCGGGGCCGCCGATTTCGCCGCCTTCACGCGCTACCACATCACCGATCATCGTCCGATCTGGGCGCGGTTTCGCACCATTTAGGCTGCCAGAGCGCGGCTTGCCGATTGCATGAGCGCCGCGCTGCGGGCAATTTCTGCGGCAGAGATTTCAACGAGGATTTGGCCGATGATGAATGTATTACTGGAAATTCTGGCGCAGGCATTTTTGCTGGTCCTGGGCCTGATCGTTCTGGCTGTGATCGTGCTGGCGGTCCTGGACCGGGTGCAGACCGGAGACGCGATCCGCCGCAACTATCCCGTGATCGGGCGGTTCCGGAATATCTTTTCCGCGTTGGGCGAATTTTTCCGGCAGTATTTCTTTGCCATGGACCGTGAGGAGCTTCCCTTTAACCGGGCGCAGCGCCACTGGGTCGGGCATGCCGCCGATGGCGGATCGAACACGCTGGCCTTTGGGTCCACCCGCAGCCTTGCCATACCCGGCACGCCGATTTTCGTGAACGCCGCCTTTCCGCCGCTGGACAATCAATATGCCGCGACCCGGCCAATGCAGATCGGGCCCGATGCGCGGCACCCTTATATGGCCCCCTCTTTCTTCAACATCTCGGGCATGAGCTTTGGCGCGATTTCAAAACCGGCGGTGCAGGCGCTGAGCCGGGGGGCAGGGGCCGCCAATATCTGGATGAATACCGGCGAGGGCGCGCTGTCGCCCTATCATCTGGAGGGGGGCTGCGACATCGTTTTCCAGATCGGCACCGCCAAATACGGGGTGCGCAATGCGCTGGGCGGTCTGGATGACGACAAGCTGCGCGGGATCGCGGCCCATGACGCGGTGCGCATGTTCGAGCTGAAGCTGGCGCAGGGCGCGAAACCCGGCAAGGGCGGCATACTACCGGCCGAGAAGATCACCGCCGAAATCTCCGCGATCCGGGGCATCGAGGCCGGCCAGGACAGCCTGTCGCCCAACCGGCATCCCGAGATCGAGGATTTCGGCGACCTTCTGGACATGATCGGCCATATCCGCGAGGTCACCGGCAAGCCCGTGGGCATCAAGACCGTGGCTGGCAGCGCCGAACCGTTTGAGGCGCTTTTTGCGCTGATCACAGAACGCGGGGCCGAATGCGCGCCCGATTTCATCACGCTTGATGGCGGTGAGGGCGGCACTGGTGCCTCGCCGATGCCGCTGATGGATCTGGTTGGCATGTCGATCCGCGAGGCGCTGCTGATGGTTTCGGATCTGCGCGACCGGGCTGGCCTCAAGGATCGGATCCGGCTGGTGGCCTCGGGCAAGCTGGTGAACCCCGGCGATGTTGCATGGGCGCTGGCAGCGGGGGCCGATTTTGTAACATCAGCGCGCGGCTTCATGTTTTCGCTGGGCTGTATCCAGGCGCTGAAATGTAACAAAAACACCTGCCCGACCGGGATCACCACGCATGACGCGCGGCTGCAAAAGGGGCTGGTGGTGGTACGCAAGGAACATCGGGTGACGCGCTATGCCCTGAATATTATCAAGGAAGTTGAGACAATTGCCCATTCCGTGGGCGTGGCCGAGCCGCGCCTGATGCGGCGCCGCCATGTGCGCCTGGTGCAGCCTGACGGAACCACGAAACCGATGCATGAGGTTCACCCGCGAAGTAACGAAAACCCAACAATGCCGTGAGGAAACGAGCTTTGCCTTTGTCCGGCCCCATCTTTTTGGCAGGTTGCCGACAACGCAAAGGAGACACCGCATGGCCTATCGCTATCGCTCGCCGCTGACCTACGCCGATGTGACGCCCAAGCACATCTATATGAACCGCCGTCAGCTGATGGCGGGCAGTTCAGCCCTGTTGGGGGCAGGCCTGATCGGCGGCCGCGCCCGGGCGCAGGAGGCGCTTGAGCCCAATTCGTTCGAAGACATCACCAATTACAACAATTTCTATGAGTTCGGCACCGGCAAGACCGACCCCGCGGCCAATGCAAGCAGCCTGACCACCGATCCGTGGAGCATCGAGGTGGACGGGCTGGTCGACAATCCCGGCACTTATACGATGGCCGAGATCATGGAGGGCATGACGATCGAGGAACGCATCTATCGGCTGCGCTGTGTCGAGGCCTGGTCGATGGTGGTGCCTTGGAACGGATTTGAGCTGGCCGATCTGCTGACCCGTGTCGGCGTGCAGGACGGCGCGCAATATGTGGCGTTCGAAACGCTGGTGCGGCCCGAGGAAATGCCGGGGCAACGCCGCAACATCCTGGATTGGCCCTATCGTGAGGGGCTGCGACTGGATGAGGCGATGCATCCGCTCACGCTGATGGCGACCGGGCTTTATGGTGAGGCGCTGCCCAATCAGAACGGCGCGCCCTTGCGATTGGTGGTGCCATGGAAATACGGTTTCAAATCGATCAAGTCGATCGTGCGGATAAGCCTGGTGGCAGAACAGCCCGAGGCGACGTGGAACATGCAGAACCCGCGCGAATACGGGTTCTATTCCAACGTGAACCCGAACGTGGATCATCCGCGCTGGAGCCAGGCCACAGAACGCCGTGTCGGCGGCGGCCTGTTTTCCGGGCGTGACGAGACGTTGATGTTCAATGGCTACGAGGATGAAGTGGCCGCCCTCTATGACGGTATGGACCTGTCAGTGTATTATTGAGGCCGGGTATTATTGAGGCTGGGCATCGGGGCGGCCTTTTTTGCGACGCCGCCCCCGCCCATGATTGTTGCGTGTATTGTTTTACTGAAAGCGGTTTGCGGCCCTCCTGAGCCCGCAGGACCCAACGTTGTGGATGACGAAGATGATTGATTGGATAAACCAGACCTCGCGCAAGCTGCCGGAATGGCCGCTCTATTTCATCGGCTTTATCCCGGCGGCCTGGCTCTTATGGCTTGGCGTCAATGGCGGTCTGGGCGTGGAGCCCATCAAGACGCTGGAACAAAACCTGGGGCGGATCGCGCTGCAGTTTCTGTTTGCCTCGTTGATGGTGACGCCGCTGCGCCGCTATGCCGGGCTTAACCTTCTGAAATTCCGCCGGCCCCTGGGGCTTTTGGGCTTTGGGTATATCTGTCTGCACCTGGCAACCTGGCTGGCGCTCGATATGGTATTCCTGTGGGGGCAGATCATCGAGGACCTGACCGAGCGCCCGTTTATCATCATCGGCATGACCGGGTTCCTGCTGCTGTTGCCGCTGGCACTGACCTCGACCAGGAAATGGATCCGCCGCCTGGGCCCACGTTGGCAGAAACTGCACCAGCTGGTCTATCTGGCGGTGCCGCTGGGCGGTCTCCACTTCCTGATGCAGGAGAGGGTGTGGACCGTGCAGCTGATCGTCTATCTGGTTCTGGCCTTTGGTCTGGTCGCGATACGCATGATCTGGATGCGGCGCCGGGTTGCACGCTGATTCACGCCCGAGTCGGGGTGAAACGAGCCGATTCAGGGGCGCAAATCACCAAGTTCTGGGGATAAGCCTGTGGATAACGCAACATATTGATATCCAGCCCGAATCCGAGTCGCCGCAACGCAGAGATTCTTGCGGTGCAAACGCAGAAAGATCAAAAAAGATCACCATCTAAGTAATTGATAAATAACGCTAACCATAGCAGTTTCAAAAAAAGATCAGGTTTCTGCAAAAAAGCGCTTGCGGGTCTCAGCGCCTCGGCCTAAACACCCCTCACCGGCGGCGCAGAGATGCTCCAACGGGGCGCCAGACGGGCCACACGGCAACGAGACGCAAGACAAAAAACTGAGATAGATG
>Ga0316207_10001060_pt1 | contig 36811 bp, 28 predicted proteins | sample 6weekpyrite_MG_FD_204943 | JGI IMG/M metagenome (GOLD analysis project Ga0316207, IMG submission 204943) | Microbial mat bacterial communities from mineral coupon in-situ incubated in ocean water Damariscotta River, Maine, United States -... | ecosystem: Environmental > Aquatic > Marine >... | reverse complement strand
TTGCCGTTCCTGCGCACACGGCACTTGTGCATCCGTGCACATCGTATACGCATGTATTAAATCGTGGCGGTAAAGGCGTTCTTAGTCCATTGGATCAATTTTAATATCGCACAAATAGGAAGTCATTATATGGAAACGAAATTCATTGTTTGTTTTGCAAGACCCATTGTTGAGAAGCTCAGTATTGAGACTTTCGCAACGAGCGAAGAAGAGGCGGTGTTAAAAGCTGTGGAGTCGCTTAATAATACGGATGATTGCGACTGGTCAGGAAAATTTGATCCCGAAAGTTATACAATATGTGTTGATTGGATTGAGGAACTGGACGATAGAGAAGAGTCTGAAGAAATAGATCAAACATTTCAAAATGAAACGAGTAAGTATCTGGTATTGCAGGCAGACACTGATACTGGCGAGGGAACAATTATCCCTCAACCTTGGTTAATGATGCAAAGCGCCTTGATGATTGCAGATTTGAATAAAGACTGGAGTTCACAGCTAATCGCTCTTGGGCAGGAGGGTTTTGATGAATTCTTAAGAGTCTCGTGCCCGACGAAAAGTGCGAAAATAATTCCCTTTCCAACTAGCAAACACAAAAGCTAGCACAATATAAATCGGATTAAATAAAAAGACTTCGACTTCTCAGGTGTATTTATACTCGAAAGAAACAATTATTTTAAGCAAAGAAAAATTATTAAACCAACATTACTCAATTGATATAGCAGACTTGAAAATTTACATTTTCCTAATTGGTTTAAAACGTTTAATAGTCTTCTGTTTGATTGGAACGAGATATTTAATGTCAGCCCATTTGCGGTTTAGATGACGCTGTTTCGTGCTCTTCCATTTGTTTTTCTTTTTCAACCGATACCCAACCAAAATCACTAAAAATACTGAATATTGTAGGCACAACAAACAATACGAGAATTGTTGAGGCCAATAACCCGAACACGATACTGGTTGCCAATGGAATTAATACCTGTGCTTGTAAACTTTTTTCCAATAACAAAGGCATTAGTCCAGCGATAGTCGTTACAGAAGTTAATAATATTGCTCTAAATCTTTCGCGACTGGCAAGCTTGGCAGCTTCCGGTATTATATGTCCTTCACGTGCCCGTAATTTCAAAAACTCGACAAGAAGAATTGAGTCATTTACGACGATACCTGCTAATGACACAGCACCCATCATGCTTGGCATCGATAAATCCAATCCCATGATGATATGGCCCCATATGACACCTATTAATGCCAATGGAATAGCAATCATTACCGCAAAGGGCTCTAAATAACTTCGAAATTGAAAACTCAATAAGATATAAATGACAATAATACCGATGAGAAATCCTCGCATCATTGAAGATCCTGTTTCAGCAGATTCTGCGGCTTGTCCTTCAGTGATTATATTGATATGTGGAAATTTATTTTGCAGTTCAGGTATGAAGTTTTGTTGTGTATCGTTGATGACTTGTTGTGCATTGGCATAACGTGTATCAACATCACCAAGAATCGTTACTGTTCGCAGACCATCAATGCGAGTAATCTTGGAATAACCCCGGTTTATTTCAATATCAGTAATCGCAGAAAGTGGAATTTGTTTGCCATTTGTGGTTTTAATTCGAAAATCCAATAAATCTTCCAGACTATTCTTGTCGACATCTTGTAAAGCTACGTTGACTTCATAGGACTCGACACCAACTTGGACTTCATCGGCAACAGTGCCAAAAAATCCTGCGCGAAGTTGATTTGCAATCGTGGTTGCATCAATACCAATTGCCATGCTGCCTTCGCGTAATCTTAAACGAATTTCTTCTTTACCAGGGCGGAGGTCATCGTCCAGGTCCACCACACCTCGATATTGTTTTAACCATTGCTGTAATTCCATCGATGCGGCCTTCAACTCAACCAATTCTGATCCACCTAAGCGTATGTCGATAGCACGCCCGGCCGGACCTATAGTAGGTTCTTTGTAGTTTAAGCTAATAACATCAGGAATATTACCCGTATTGTCGCGCCATGCTTGTAAAAAATCATCGATATGACCCGATCGTTCTTCTGCAGTGAGTAAATCTGCAGTGACTGTTGCTACATGAGAGCCAGTTTCATTCGCATCTTTGTTTAAGTTGTAACGTACGGAAACCTGTTCTACTAAGGGTGTTTCATCTGGCTGCATTGGTGTGAATTTTTCATCAACCTCATTTAATGCTGATGTTAATTGCTTAACGACTGCTTCAGTTCGCCAAAGCGGAGTCCCCTGTGGTAGTAATACTCGAGCCTCTATGGTGTCTCCTTCGATTTCAGGGAAAGCAAGAAACTTCAAATGTCCGCCGGCTAACATACCAATCGAAGCAAGGAATACAGCAATCACCAATCCAATAAATAAATAACGCCAATGTATAACAGTGTCGATCATACGTCCCAGCATTTGATGCCGCATCCATTCAATACCTTCATCGAATCGTTCGCGAAATTTGTTTGTTTTGTCGTTTTCATGATGGGCTAGTGCGTGTCCCAAATGACTGGGTAAAATCCAAAATGCCTCAATCAAGCTAACTGCCAGGACAGAAATTAATACAACGGGTAACACCTTCAATACAGCACCCATATCGCCGCTTAAAAAAGCCAGGGGAAAGAATATTGCGGTGGTGGTGAGAAAGGAGGAGAAGACGCCAGGCATAACTTGTCGAGTACCGTCAACGGCGGCTTGCAATGCTGTTTTTCCTTTGCGTAAATGTGTTGCAATATTTTCTGCAATTACAATAGCGTCATCCATTAATAAACCAAGACCGATTAATAAGGCAACCATTGAAATCATATTTATGGACATGCCCATTAGTGACATAATGAACATGCCACCTAGAAAGGAAACGGGTAAACCCATGGCAACCCAAAAAGCAAAACGAACGCGAAAGAATAGCCACATAACCAAAAATACTAAGATTAAACCTTGCCCTCCATTTTTAAGTAACATCTGCAAACGATCCTGCACAATGGTTGATACATCTTGAGTCAGCGTAAATTTTACGCCCGGTGGTGCTATTTGTTGTTCCCGGTTTACAAAATCCTTCACTTTTTCAACGACATCTAACGTATCTTCTTCTTTGGTTTTTGTGATTTGTAAAACGGCAGCGCGTTGCCCATCAAAAAATATTTTCTCTTCATCCAGTTCGAATTTATCGTTTATGGTTGCAATATCTCCAAGTCGCACTTCGCCACCACTTTCACTCGCTGCAGCTACAATTAAATTTTGTAGTTGCTGAGCGTTTCGTCTTTGTTCAGTGAAACGAATTAATAATTCTTTATTGCCAGAGGTAATATCACCCGCTGGTAGGTCAATGCTTTGGCGTTGGATCGCATTGGCTAAATCACTGACGCTGAGTCCGTGGCTCAATAAAGAATCGATGGAGACACTGACTTGTAATTGATGTTGAGAAAATCCATTTATTGTGACTTGTGAGACTTTTGGTAATGCTTTAATACGACTTTTAAGTTGTTCAGCGTATGCTTTTAAATCGCTGACAGACATTGGGCCAGTCACGGCAATGGAAACCACTTGATCCACACGGCCTAACTGGGAAATAATGGGTTGTTCAACTTGTGCAGGAAAATCATCAATCGCATCAACTTCTGTTTTAACATCATCCAGAAATCGAGCAAAATCAGACTTCTCAGTCATTTTTGCCACCGCAATCGCCACACTTTCTAACGCTTGACAACGAATTTCTTCTACGCCACTAATACCATCCACGGCATCTTCCAAACGTAAACAAATTGCCTGTTCTACGTCTTCCGCACTGGCACCGGGATAAACGACTCTAATTTCTATTTGCTTTGGCGCAAAGTCTGGAAAGGTTTCTCGCTTTAATGTAGAGGTACCAGCTAAACCAATAACAATAAGAAACAGCATCAATAAATTTGCTGCAGTCGGGTGGTCAGCAAAATAACGAATCATAGAGAGGCACCTTTCACCGCTTGCTGAAGCTCAGTGAATGTTCGATCATCCATTATAGGGTTTAACAACATGCCTTCAATAGCGGGGATTAACTGAGAAACAATCAGTTTTTCGCCTGTATTTAAGCCATCTTCAATGGCGACATAGTGGCTATTCATAATACCCGTATTAACTTGGCGAATTTCTAAGCGATTTTCTGAATTGATGATATAAACTTTATCGTCATGTATTGAATCACTGGGCACGACTAATTTATCAGGTCTTACTTTACTGCTAAGCGCGACATCAACAAATAGGCCTTTACTTAAAGGTGGACGAACACCCGGTTGAGTATTCCTATAGGGATTGAGTATCTCAACAATCACGCCAATTGTTCGGGAAATGGGGTCCATGCCTTCACTAATTCGAGCGACTTTTGCTTGCCATTTAACGTCTAGTCCATCTCGTTTAAGAAGCACCGTAGCATTCAAACCAAGCAATTCAGCAATATTGCCAGTTGCAACACTTTGAATGTCGATTTTGGGTAAGCCAAAAAGTAGAGCTGCCATACGTCCCATAGGGATCTGGACCTCAATTTCTGCTTTATCTATGCCATCAACGGTAACTAACACATCCCCCTGTCGGGCATACTGTTGAATTTCCGTTTTACTTTGTGCCACTCTTCCGTTGAATGGCATCAATAGTGTTGTGCGCTCTAAATTTAGCTTTGCACTGGCCAGTTGCGATTCAAGTCGTTTGATTTCTGCATTGAGTCGTTGTTTTTCTGTAGGGTAAAGATTAATAGCATTTCGCAAGTTTTGCACACTTTGTTGCTGGGCTAATACATTACGTTGTTCTCGTTCAAAGTCTGAAGCTGTGACACTACCTTCGGAAAGTAATTTTCGTTTTCGAGTGAGTTCTGCTTGGCTAATTTTTAAAGCGTTTTCTTCAATTTTTATGGAGGCTTTGGAGTTTTTTTCGCGTATACCAATATCAGCCAATTGCGCCTTGGTGGCTTCAATTGTAGTTTGAGCTTGTTGAACTGCCAATTCATAATCAGTCGGATCAATTTGTAATAGTTCAGCGCCTTCCGATATTAGCGCGCCTTTTTTTAGCTTAGGATTAATTTTTATGATTTTGCCGCTGACTTGAGCTACACCATTCCAAACTTTACTGGGCGCAACGTTACCGTGACCAAGATAGGTGGGTGTTACGGATAAACGAGGTGTTTCTATAATTCGCACAGCAGTTGCTGTTTCTTCAATTTGTTTTTTTACTGGTTCTGATTGATTTTTTATTAGTGCAACAAACACAAAAACACCTAATAAAATAGCTGGTATAATCAGCATGCCTCGTTTCGATAGTGTTTCCATGATTTTTTACAATCCTTGTTATAAATTATTCACGTTATTTTAATAAGATTTTTAGCTGATGGTCGTTAAATCAAAGTTAATTAAGCTTCTGAATGTTTATTATATCTTATTGTCATTTCATTGGTCTCATAAAGAATATAAAATAACCAGTCCATTGCGAATTCACTTAACCTATCCATCTATTTTTAAGTACAATAGGAACATCTACACGTAATTTTTTTCAAATGATTGTAGTTTTCAGAAGATTAATAAGGAGTTGAGGCAGATGGTACAAGGTGTATTTTTAATCAAACGATTGATGTTACTTTGTTCGGCGGGTTGTTTTGCTCTATTTTTGAACGGCTGTGCTGAAACTACTCAATTTGAAGATGTGTGGGAAAGTAGTTTGAAGGATTGCAGTACTAATTGCCATTCACCGGATGGTGCTAATAATCTTCACCTGGGTCCTGACATGAGTACTCAAGATAAATTTTATGCAAACGTGGTAGGTAAAACTATTGGAAACGACTATGCCGCGTGGACAAATGTGAGAACAGGTACTTGTGATGATGTGCAATTAATCGAAAAGGGTGATGCTGCAAATTCTTTAGTTGTTGCAAGTTTGGTACAAGACGTTGCCGATGCATTGGCGGCTTCTGAAAATTGTACTGTAGCGATTAATATTCATGATGATGGTACAAAAGCAAGTGCAGACAACTGGGCTGCTTTGATCAAGTGGATCAATGACGGTGCACCGAAAGAATAGTGTCAGACGCAGTAGAAAAAGAAACGGGTTCATCAACAGAAGATGTACCACCTAAGCGCTCAATTATAAAATGGTTTGCTATTGGTATTGGGTCATTAGTTATGCTAGTGATAATCCTGTTGTTAATCATTTATTTTACCTTACGTTCGGGCACCTTAACGCAATCGGCTGTGCCAGAGATCAAACCCTATCTCGAGCCATTTGGTATTGAGCTGAATAAAATTGGCTCTTTGCGCTTCGATTTATTAAAGTCTATTGAATTACATGATTTAGATTTAAACTGGCAGGATCCTGAAGTCGGTGATGCTGGCCTCGTGATTGGGCAGTTTAATTTCGAATATTCCCTATCTGATTTTTTTAGTCAACGGGCAGAAATAAATCAGATGCATTTGCAAGATGTTCAAATTACCGCAAATATTCGCCAATCTGAGACTTCTTCATCAAAATCAACAGAGAAAGATGAAGAAAAACCACTCGACCTGAACGCTATCGCCGATTTATTAAAAAATCCACCTATTTTACTTAATGCTCAAGATATTACCCTATCAAATATACAGTTTGATATTAGTTTGGAGCAGCCGGATTCCAAGCTTGAATACCGTGGCAAATTAAATGAAACCAATATTGCTTTGCTTTGGGAACCACAAACGTTAACCGGTTCAATTAAGATGGCGCTTGGCCAACAGGCTACTGAAAATCAATTAAAAGTGACAAGTCACATAGATGATAAAAATATTAATCTGATAACATCGCCAGCTATGGATGTTTTCATCAATTGGCGCTTAGAAAACAATAATGATCAGTGGCAATTATCACAGACAAGACTTGATCTTAAAGCACAAACAGAGAATTTCCAGTTTATTGAGGGTGAACAGGGAAATCAGAAACAAGCTGTCATGTTAGATAAGATTGATTTGCAGCTGAATAATAAGCTCGCCAGTGCAGAAAACAGAGGAACTGGGCAAGGCCTGGAGAATCTGTTTCCCATTAAAGTGGATAGCCAAATTTCTTCCAATATGGTGAATTTAGCCATCACAGACTTAAAACAAGATGATTTATCTTTAACAGCGCAGGCTAATCATCAACTTAATATTGTGTTGGATGGACAAGCAAATCCGTTTAGCCAGCAAATTCCCTCATTGAAGTTTACATTAGATGAGGTTTTGTCACTTGATGGATTGGACTTAGCTGTATCAGACCAAATAATAAAAACCAACAAGCTCAATTGGCAGCTGAATACGGTGGGTGAAACCTTAAATGATGAAAATAACAAACCGAATTTGGATATTCTTTTAAATGCAGCATTAAAGACAGATCCCATAAGTTTTAATAAACCTGAAGGCGGGGAAGGGGAGCCTGGATTGGATGTCAGTCTAAAACCAGAATTTAATCTAACAACCACAGCTAAACTGATATCGTTTGATAATCCTGTAGATAATCTTATTGCTCAACTAAAGCCAGAAGTTGTCATTAAAAATATTTCAGCAAAAATCAAAGAAGCTAAACAAGTTAAAAGTTATGAATTATCGGAAACAAGACTTAATTTGAATGCAGATTATGATAAAAAGCAAATTAAGGCGGTTTCAACAATCGAGTTAGATAAAGTAATAATTCCAGAAGTAAAAAAATCATTTAATTTGAAAAATGAAACTATAGTTGAAACAAATTTAGATTTTAATCAAGCAAATTTGGATACAAATGTATTACTGGATAACTATCCTTTACTTATAGCTCAACTGGATTTAGACAATAATCCGAAAAATTTTGCTTTAAAGCATGATGTGAAAATTGAGCTTTCACCAAATTTAAGTGAATATCATGATGCTGCAAAGGAACTTGCGATTATTGGCGAGCCTCATTTATCACTTAAAGGGCAGTCAAAAATTCAACATGATGCCGTTGATATTCAGAGCGCTGATTTTGCTTTATTAGAGAAATGGACTATTGAAACCGTAGGCCAACTGGGTTTGAATCAAAAGCAAGCACCCATAGTGGAAGATGGAATTCTATTGTCAGGTCCTGTAGAGCTAGACTATTCTGTGGATAATAAGAAAAACTATCAGATAAATCTGGATTTAAATGTCAGCGGTGTAAAAACACCACCGTTAGAGCAAGTTTTACCAGTAAGAGTCGTAAGTAAAAACAATTTAACCTGGCCTTTGTCAAACACTAAATCGGTTAGTGAGATTGATATCGATGGTAAGCGAGCGATTGATTTGGATCTGAGCATAAATGATAAAAATCAGTTTTTAGACCTTGCTGTAGATATGTCGTTGCATGTTAATCCGCAATGGCAGGTTTATCTGAAAGATTTGAAAGAATTAGAGACGGTTGGTGTATTACAAACAGATATTGACTTGGATGCTAAGGTTAAACATCCATTCTCAAGTATATTGGATCTTAATCCTGAGAAATTGGAAAAATTATCCACGACTGTTCGTTTGGATACTACCTTGATACAGGATCAATCAAATCCTGGTTCATTATTAGTATTAGCTAAACCAGCGAAAATCAGTCAGCACTTGAAATGGTCTGCTGATAGTACTCAATGGCAATCCGATTTTTTAGTTCCCGATCTTGTTTTAGCTGACATAGCTGATGTAAAAGATATTCACGCAACAGCACAAGCAAATGCAAATTCTGGTTTAAAACCCGATCAAGCAGGTATTGAAATATTGGTAGACAAAGGAAGAATAAAACTACTCTCCAGCGATTCGGAAGTGTCTGAAATGGATGTAGGCCATGTTGTTACCCCATTGAGTTTTAGTTCTGCAGCGAGTTGGACAGACAAAGATGTTGACCTTAAAAAATTAAACTTAAATATTGGAAGTGACTTGCTGGCAGTTCAAGCCTTTGGTACAGCTTCACTGGATGGAAAAAATGCTCAAATAGAAACAAACATTAGCTCCCGCTTACGAGACCAGTTATTTAATAAACCCATGGTATCAGGTGCTGGTGGATTTCAGATACCCATACGTTTAACGTTATTGGAAGGAAAGCAAGTCGCTCTGGAAGGTGAAATGCAATTTGATCATCTGGATTTATCTATCGATGATTTGGCGATTCAAAATTTGAATGGCTCATTTAAAATAGAAGAAGAATTATTATTGGAAAATGAGAGTGCTGAATTTCGCTATTTACTTGATCCCAATCCATTTCAACGCGTGGATTTTACTCGGATTCAACCCTATTTGAATGCTCCGTCTCTCTCTATTGACAAGATTGTAGTGGCAGACAAAAGCCTTGGCCCGGTATTAGCCAGTGTCATGCTAAAGCAAAATATTTTTAGCCTGCAACAGTTTGATGTTGACTTGTTCAGCGGCCATTCAGCTGGTCAGTTCTATCTTGATGTACGTCCTGATGCCTGGAAACTGGGTTTGTTAAGCCGTATTACCCACCTAGATCCACGACAGCTGTTAGCTAAGGACTCAAAGTTAAGAAAGAGTAAATTATCACCTATTAATACACGTACGGCGATAGAATTTGATATACATAAACGTTTGATGGAAGGTGAAATTGTTGTCAGTCAAATAAATCGTGATCAGTTATTACAATTGTTAGATGTGATTGACCCCAGTCATGAAGATGAGCAAATGGCTCAATTAAGAAAGGTCTTACGTTTTTCACATCCGGAATTGGTACAGGTTAATATGCAACGTGGTTTAATGAATTTAAAAGTGGAGGTCGCTGGTTTACCCAAAGCTATTCGGGTTACAGGTCTACCATTGACGTCGATGATTCAGCAATTTGCGAGTGAAGCCTTGGAAAAAATTGATGCAATACCACTTCAGTAGCGAGTAATTTTTAATTTGAAGCCCTGAATATAGCGAGACCTAATTCAGGTAGGAATATGGGGTAAATTTTGGGTTTTACAAGTATCACTCAGAATGTAAAAAATGTGTATTGGGAGTAAATCATGAAAAAGATAGTGAGTTGTCTAGCTGTTTTATCATTGTCGGCATGCGTCACTTTACCAGATGTCTATTTAGTTGATCGACATACAGTAATGGAATCGGAAGCATCAGGCGAATGGCCAGAGTTAGAGCAGCGCTTTAAAAAACAGAGTCTATCTAAGGGGCCTGTAAATTTGGCTAAAGAACCCTCTGAGAGACGCAGAGATAGGGCTTTCAATATGCTCAATGGCGAATTTCCCATAGCCGATGCGAGTCAAGATCAGTGAAATACCGTAAGTTTTTCATAATTCTGATTGCTCAGTTTTCTCTGTTAAGTTTCAGTTATGCCGAAGTGGTACATTGGCAAAACAATCGTGTTGCTAAATTGGAAAAAATTACTGTAGGTCCCTGGGATAATTTTGCCGCCACAATCACAGCAAAAGACAAAGCGATCTATTTCACTCGAGATAGTAATCAAATATCAAATATTTATTATCAGGATTTAAATACATTAAAAGTTGAGCGATATGTTGGTGAGCAAGGAGACGCAAAGCAAGCCGTATTAAATGCAAATGGCAACATGCTAGCGACAACGTATTATAAAGATGATGCCCAAGGTGATATTTGCCTGGTTAACACCTTGGATAAGTCGATTGAATGTATTACTTCAAAAGAAACCGTTGATCAGACCCCGTTTTGGATAAACCAAAATACCTTGGGTTATATTCGACGTCACGCTGGAAAGCTGAGTTGGGAGTTAGCAGAATATGATCTCACCAGCAAACAAACCAAGGTTTTATTGTCGGGATTAATTTCTGCACCCAGTGCAAGCCCCGATGGGCGATATATCTTATTTAATCAACTAGTCAAAAATGTCTCGAAAGTTCATGTTTATGATAGGCAAACTCAATCTGATAAGCACCTAAATGAATTTGATTTACCGGGTATAACCGGATTTTTTACCTTCTCACATGATGGCAAATCGATTTACTTCAATCACTACTTAAATGATACCAATGCAGATCAAAAAATCGATGGTAGTGACAATAGTGTGGTCTTTCGCATTGATCAAGAAGCTTGGTTTTCTGCTTCGAGTGCCTTATTTCCAGAACAATTAACTTCGGTAGACAATAATTGCAAGTTTCCTTCATTAAGCAAAGATTACTTATATGTGACTTGCGCTTTTGAAGGTTCTTTGGATATCTATCGTTTATCTTTAGACGGCGTGGTGCCGGTAAACTGGGATGAAAAGAAAGTGTGGGAGGCGCATAAAGCGGCACGCAGTTATGAGCAACGTTTGCTCTTATTAAACACTATTCGATATCGTTTTGGAAAAAATAGCCAGTTTATGCTGGAGAGCGTATTGAGTAATCACCTTGAGATTGGTGAGCTAACGGCAGCTCGCTATTACCTCGACGAATTGGTCCAACGATACAAAGCACTAAATAACGATAATATGACTCAATTCTATAGCTCACTGAGTGAAATATTGATAGTGCAGTCAAGCAAGCAGCGTGTCCCTGTCGATATTGTGACAACCCGATTTCAAAATGTAGTGGCAAAAACACGAGAAAAACTTGAGACATTGGAAAGTCGATCGAACTTACATACATTATTAATTGCAAAGTTAGAGTATGAATTAGAAAATTATGAATTGGCGCTACAAAATCTACAAAGTATAGATTTAGAATCGAACTTATTGCCACTTGAACGATATTTAATTTTCGAATTGTATAAGCAGTTGCTTTTGCCAGAACAAGCTGAAATGTTATTAGCCTTGTTTCCTAAAATGTTTAATGAGGGAGGTTTAAGCAGTGAGTCGCGATTATATTATGCTTTCTCTTATCTTAAATTGTTAAGTCAACAAAACTTATCTATAGAGCAACGTAAAAGCCAGGCAAATGCTCAGCTTAATAAAGTAAAATTTGAGAATATAAAAGAGTTGTTTGAAGTTGAATTGATGAGTCTCAATATAGCCGAAGAAAATGATAAAAAAGCGCAGGGAATTACATTTAAAAAATTACGTACGGCATTAAATAAGAATAAGAAAAACCCGCTCTTACGTAAAGCCATGCACACGAGATCAATTCAGAACCTTGGGCAAGCTAATCAGTTTGATTACATGGAACTGTTATCAAGAAATTGGTTGACGGTCACTCATATTTCAGAAATGGAATTTGTTAATGTCGCAGAGCAATATTCAGCAATAACGATGAATAAAGCTTACGGAAAGATGGCAGATTCAGAATTAGAAAATGCCTACTCCATTTTTTATAGTGCTATCCGTCAGACTAATGACTTGGAAGCACACTTTCAATTTATCACGTTAGGTTTAACACCTGAGTTGAATAAGTTGGAAAATATGAGGAAATCTTATGGAATTTTAACTAAACAAAAACTTATAGGACAAAATCAGCCTTATATCACAGCATTGGAGCGCATTATTAAGGCAGAACGAAAAGAAAAGGTTGATATAAAAGATTTGGATGAGGCTTTATCGCTTTTATCGAAAATGAGACCGTCAGGATTAAATCCTGCTATGCGTGATTTATTGATGGGTTATATCTATCACATAAAAATGCGATCTTCACAAAGTGGATATGCTTACGATAAATCCCTGTTTCAGCGTGCACATCATCATTATATGATGGCATTAGATCTTGCGCAGGATAATGCGCGTGTTGCTGCTACAGTTTGGCAAAACCTCGGATGGTTACAATTTGAAGTTCGACAATATGGTTTAGCAGCAGATTTTTTTCGACATCGATTAATGTTTCCATTTTTAACCAATATAGACGAAGTGAGTACACGTTGGATGTTAGCGCGTACTTTATTTTATAACAATCAAAAAAGTGAAGCTTTGTCACAGATGGAAGTGGCAAAAAAACTTGTGCAGGAAAATAAACTCGGTGATATCGCTCCCTATTTAGAGAAATCAGCATTTTATGCGATGCAAGCAGAAGAGTATGTAAAAGCGATAGAATATTATGAGCTTTTGTTTAATAGTCATCAATTAAGTGCAGAAAACCAAGCGAAGTCTACCTTAGCTTATGCCTATTCGTTGATGGAAAATGGTAATAAACAGCGGGCAATAGCGCAATTTAATAAACTTGTTGGATTAAGCGATTCAATTAAAGTTTTATCCAAAAATAACCAACGTTTAATTACTGTATATCCTCAGCGTTTTCAACTATTGGCTTATGGTTTTTTGGCTAAGCTTAGTAAAGATAAAGCTGAAAAAATTGCTTATCGACAACAACGTATCGCTCTATTTAAAAAGATGGCAGGTGAGGCGGCGGATTATGCTTACAATGAAGCTGGGCGCTTATCGTTTATTGTAAAGGATCTTCATCAAAACGCTTTAAATTATGAGCAGCTAAAAAATGAAAAAGACATGTCTGATGCTATTCATGAAGCTTTATTGAATGCTGAGAAATGGATGGATGAAACTGGCGATGATGTAGGGCCGGTAATTTATCATAGCTTAATCAATTATTTAAGTTTAAATATTAGTCATAAAAATGAATTTACTGCTGCTCAAAGTAAGAATAGGGATCGTATAATAAAGCGGGTTTTTAATGCGTTTGAAGAGCATCCATATCGCTCTTCCTTGATAGTATATCAACATAACAAATTGAAAGTGTTATGGTTAGCCTTAAAAATTAAACAAAATACTATTGAGTTTAAGAATGAATTTGATGCTTTATTAAATGAAAGTGAAATCAAACAATTGGGAAAAGACTCTCCTCTTGAATACGAGGAAATTAAAAATTTAGTGCAGTATTTTCAGTAGCTCGGACTTGGCATCGCATAATCCGAGCTATATTTATTGTTTAAATCGAGTGTGTTTATGAATCATTTAAGGTTTTTCGTTTTATTATTATTCTGCTTGTTTGCAACAAGTGGTTTTTCTGATGAGGCGACAACAGCTGAAGAAAACAAAATTGACAGCTGGCAACACTTAGATACCTTAGTGACGCTAATTAGTAGTATGGATGAGCAACTTACGGCACTAAGAAAAGATTTAAAGCAATCCAAAGGTGTCGCGGATGAACAGATCATTGCGGAAATTGAGCAAGTGTCTTTGGATAGACAATCCTTACAAACCGCTTTGGAAATGTTAGCAACTGGCGGTGCAGATTTAAGTTTATTTGGTGAAAAGTCTGAAGAAAAATTTGATTGGAGAGCTCAGTTAGAGTCTGTATTTGAACCCATATTGGTAGAGCTTCGTCGAATATCAGAGAGACCGAGAAAAATTGAGCGTTTACGCTCGGACCAGGCATATTATGAAGAACGACTTGTAGTTGCAGATAATGCCGTAACAACTTTATCAAATTATCAACAAACTGCACCAACAGAGCAATTGAAAAATGCATTCACTCCCATCGAAGATCGATGGCGTCGTCGTCGAGATGATTTACAAAATCGTCTAAATTTGGTTAAGTTTGAACTGCAGGAGGTTTTATCACCTTCAAAGGCATCTAAGACAGATCCTGTTGAGTCGCTTAAGAAACTATTAGGTGGCCGGGTCTTAAACTTAGTGATGGCCCTGGGCGTTATGGCTATTGTATACGCTATATTAAGATTCATGGCGAATGCCTATCGCCGATATGTTGCTGGAAGATCCAAACAACGTAAAGCATTTATCGTACGTGCTGGAACGTTATTATTTTACTTGTTCACTTCACTTATCGTACTTCTATCGGGCATGGCGGTATTTTATATACGCGGTGATTGGGTATTAATGGGATTGGTTTTTATTATGCTGGCTGGTGCCGCTTGGGCACTGCAAAAGTCATTACCTCAATTCTTAACTGAAGCTAAATTGATATTAAACTTAGGACCAGTGCGAGAAGGGGAGCGTATAATTTTTAACGATTTACCTTGGCATGTTGAGTCATTAAATTTTCAGGCAACCTTAACGAACCCATTACTTCAAGGGGGGGCGCTACAAGTACCTGTTAAAGCGCTTGTGGAATTTAATTCCCGGCGTTTCCATGAGAGTGAAATTTGGTTTCCCACACGAAAGGGTGATTGGGCTCTACTGGAGGATAAAAGCTATGGTCAAGTCATTAGCCAATCACCAGAGTTTGTTGAATTTAAAGTATTAGATGCGATTAAGTCTTATCGATCTACAACGTTTATTGACCAAAATCCTCAGAATTTGTCATTAAACGGATTTACTATGTTGATATATTTTGGTCTGGATTATCAACATCAGTCAACTATAACAACAACAATATTGAACGAAATGCAGGTATATCTTGAAGAGGGGATTAAACATTCTGATGTTGGAGAAAGTGTTAAGAGTTTGAGTGTTGTGTTTGAAAAAGCTGGTGCTTCATCATTGGATTTAGTTACTAAGGTTTCCTTTAACGGTGATGCTGCGGATAGTTATTACGATATTTCTAGATTATTGCAACGCTTAGCAGTGGATGCTTGCAATAAGCATGGCTGGGTGATTCCATTTAACCAGATTACAGTTCATACCGTATAGTTTTTTATAAGGTTAATAAGGCCCTGATGTCAGGGCCTTATTAAGACAATTAAAAAAATTTAAATGAGTTAAGGAATTACGATTGCGTATCCATCCATTTGGAAGTCAGCAGTTGCCGCATGAGCTGCAGGTACAAAGTTAATACCTGGAATTTTATTAGCCATTGTAATACCTAGCGTTCGTGATGCCTCTTGACATAAGTAAAATTTAATACCAGCATCCATTCCACGTTGCATCGCTTCTATATAAGGATTAGCTGGGCTAACTGTCATTGGTGCATCTGGGTTTGCTGCATTCCACTTCATTGCTGCACCAGCAAATACTCGATGTCCAGTTGTTGCTAATATTGCACCACTGCCGCTAAAAACGACTTTGATATCAACGTCTTCACCTATTTTCATACCATGTGTATTTTCATATTGATTGATCATTTTATCAATATTTGCAAGAAAAAGAGGTCTATTTAAACGAGGTGCACCGAATGCATCTTGCATAAAAGTATGGTCAACTCGAACAACAATTTTTGCATCTTTACGATTATTCATACATTGTGTAATTTCTTGGGCACCTGGGCCGAACTCTGCATCAATCACACGATCAGCGGGTACACCAACTAAAGATGCGCCGTCATAACCTGTGTTATTTGGGTAGGCCGGATTAACTGGGCATTCTTTCTTATTATAAACAGCAGGGCCAAAATCATCTTTATCTTTATTTTTATCATCAGCGTTAACGTTAGATACAGTGAAAAAGCTCGCAATTGCTAAGCCTAAAATAACATTCTTTGTAGATTTTTTCATTTATGATTCTCTTATATTTTACTTAAATGTAGTGAAATTATAATTCTTATAAAAGATTTATTATTTGAAAAATAATTTATTCTAATAAAAATAGATAACGCAAAAGATATTCGTTAGAAAAAATAAGATCCTGAAGACTTTTATTTTTCGAATATATTTAGAATCTGTCTATTAGTTAATCGCCCTAGGGCAAGCGAAATATTAAGCATTAGAAAAAATGATGTCAATGTATTTGTTTGTTTTTAATTTAATCGGAATTTTGAAGTTTGGTGTGTATCTAAATGAAATTATTTATCATAGAACATATAAATCAGTTTTAAATTGTAAACCTATAAATTAGATTTTTTCATGTGCTAATACACAAATAATAATTAAAACTTAATAATTTTTTAAGAAACTATATTAGAAATATAAATAAGAGTATTGGTTATAGAAAAATTTGTAGTTAATGACTGCCTTGTTCAAACAGAATTTCATCAATGTTTTCATCACCGGCTTGCCAGGCTGTGTATGGATCTTGTGATCCATTACTAACATATTCTAGAAAAGAGTAGTGTTTATCAGCGTCGAGCGAGTTTTCTAGTAAGCTAGAAAGACCGATATTTTTTCTACATGTGTCTTCTTCCCAGATGAGCATGGACTCGATGAAAGGTCGCAACCAATCATTTTCTTTGACCATGTCTTTCAACTCACATCGCACGATATTCATGCCATTCATATAGAACATACTGATAGCTGCTTTGGTTTGGCAAAATGCCAATAAATCTTCATCCGTGAGCAATTCGTTTTTTAGATTTAGCTCACTAATTTCTTTGTTATGAATGGCGATTGATTTGATGTGTTTACGTAGATTGCCTGAAATGTACGGATTATTGTGGTAAAAAGCACTCGTTTTTTCCTTCGGGCTTAAGCATAAAACCTGAAAGATGGCATAAGAGTGCACATAAGATGCGATGTAACCACGCAGTGTTAACAGTGGTTCTTCAGAATTCGTTAAATCAAATATTTTTTTATAAAAATCAGCAATGAGTTCTTGTTTTACGTCTTCAGGGATATTTTTAAGTATTGGGTGTTGATAAAAATATTCTCTTGTATGAGCTGCGAGAGCTTTACTTAAAAAGGAGTTTTGCCAATTATTTATGGTATCTTGTTGTTCTGGGCTTAATTCTTCGATCATTGCTGTTTACCAAATATCGTCTACGGTTTAAAACGTTCGATTTTACACTATTTGCGGAGTAAAAAATATCCAGATTTGATTAATAATAATTAAAACAATAAGTTAGTTATCGGTAGATAAGGAATTGAGTAGATTCGTTATTGATTTTGTGACAATGTTATTAGGAATAAACATCCGCCTAGATCACTTTGTTTGATCTCAATGGAACCCTCATAGGCTTGTACGATATCGTTAACGATAGCTAGCCCTATACCCGTTCCACCACGTTCATCTGATCGAATTCCTCGTTCTAACACTTTTTGCGCAAGTTTAGGCTCAATACCGGGGCCATCTTCTTCAATACTGATTCGTATTAAATGAGGTGACTTGGAGGCATTTATTTTGACATGGATTTGAGAGCGAGACCATTTGAAAGCATTGTCCAGTGTATTGCCCAATAGCTCATATAAATCGGATTCGTCGCCAAAAAACTGTATATCAGATTCGATTTCCAATGTTGAAGAAATGTTTTTGTCAGCATAAACTTTTAATAAACTATTATTAATTTTATTGGCGATTATTTCAATGTTGATAGGTTTGCTTAATGGATTTTGACCAGAAGTAGTTGCTCGCTGTAGTTGATAATCGACAATTTTTTTCATTTGATCAACTTGTTCGGCAACAACATCTTCTAAAGCTTGTTTAGAATCTTTGCTTTCACTTGCACTGCGTAACAATGCTAAAGGAGTCTTTAAGCTATGTGCTAGGTCTGATGAAGAATTTCGATAGCGAATTAAATGCTGCTTATTACTTTTCATTAGTGCGTTGAGATTTTTTGTTAGAATTCTGAGTTCTTTTGGGTAGGTTTGTTCTAGTGCTGATTGATCACCCGTTTCAATTTTTTCGATTTCCATTGCTGCAGTTCGAATAGGTCGTAAGCTCCAGCGCATTAAACCGCCCTGAACAAAAATAAGTAATGCTGAAACACCGCCCAACCAGAGCCAGAGTTTATTTCGAAAGCGACTTATTTCTACTTTATAGGCGTCGAGAGATTCGTAAATGTTAATTGTATAGACATGTACTTTATTACTTAAATCCCAAGATACACCGTAATTAAAATTGAACAAATCTTCTCCTGAGGATGTTTTGCTGATAAAAAAAGTTGCTTCAGTATTTTTAAGCTGGTTTGCTTGAGGTAATTGTTTTTCATTGGAAGAACTGGATTGCCATAATTGTTTTCCCTGATTATTAAGTACTTGCGCATATAATCCCGAGTTAAATTGATTAAATCTTGCTATTGGTAGAATGTCTGGAATATATACACTGCCATCAATTTTTATTTCAGCTGCGGCAATTAACGCCATGGCAAAACCATGTAGTCGGTCTTGCGCTGCATCTCTGGCGCTTTGTTGAAATGCTTTATCCAAAATGTAACCAGTTCCACCGAGGAAGCAGGCGAGAACAATACTTAAAGAAATTAACAGACGTGCGGTGAGTGAAAGCATTAGGAGCTGATTGCCAGATTAAATCGATAGCCTCGACCACGCAATGTTTCTATGGGCTTTAATGTGTTGTCAGGGTCCAGTTTACGACGTAGTCGACCCACAAAAACCTCAATGACATTGCTATCTCGGTCAAAGTCTTGGTCGTATATATGCTCAGTTAATTCTGTTTTGGAGATGACCTTGTCGTTATGCATGATAAGGTACTCCAGGGTTTTGTATTCATATGCAGTTAATTCAATGGGACTTTCATTAAGCGTGACGGTTTGAGAATTGGTATCAAGCGAAATGGGGAAAGCGTTGATAAGCGAATTTGTTTTTCCGGAAGAGCGACGAACGAGGGCTTTAATTCGTGCTAATAATTCTTCGTAGTGGAATGGCTTGACTAAATAATCATCAGCTCCAGCTTCTAAGCCTTCTACTTTTTCTTGCCATTTACCTCTTGCCGTTAGTATAAGAATGGGGAAATTTCGATTGTTTTTTCTCCATTGTTGAATGACTTGTAGGCCCGTTATATCAGGGAGTCCGATGTCAACAATCGTCGCATCATAGTCGTATTCATCACCAAGAAATGCACCATCTTTTCCATTGTTGGCTTCGTCAACAGCATAGCCCTGTTTTACTAATTGATGACACAATTGTTCTCGTAAAGTATCTTCATCTTCTATAATTAAAACGCGCATAAAAACTAAACTCAATTTCCAGTATCACCTTATTATAGATGTTTCATACCGAATTCGAAATGAGAAAAATGGAAAAGAACTCGTGGGAAGGGGGAGTGGAGGTGAGTTCTTTTCCAGGGTTTAATCTAAATTCTCGGTTCGTTTGTGGCAGGCGCAAATCCGATGGGATTGCCAAAGGGGAGAATGTCTCCCCTTTGGTCGTCCCCGTTGACGATATAAATTAGCTCGTTATTTTTCGAGAGCGAGGACAAAGTCCACTAATTTCTCAATGTTTTCGTCAGTGACTCTTGGTGAGTAAGGAGGCATAGGAACGCCCTTTGTTATCTCTGTCCAATTGCCTTTACCACCAGTTTTTACTTTTTTTATTAGCTGAGCTTTGGCATCTTGTCCTTTATAGCGCTTAGATACATCTTGCCAGGCAGGCCCAACGATTTTTTTGTCAATAGCATGACAAGCCAGACAACCACTACGCTTCGCTAATTCCAGCTCATCCCCTGCAAATACCACAGATGAGGTCATTCCTAAACCAGTTACCAATGCAAGTGATACCAATAGATTTTTCATGAAAGTTCTCCGTTTTTCAAAGTTGACACTTTTTTAAAGTGTTGGGAATAGATTAAGGGTTTTAAACTGAACGAGGGCTGAACGGATTTTGGGGTAGCTAAAATAAATTATCGTCAATATGTCAGGTTTCAAAGACATCAAAACCTATACTTGCCATAGGTGCACAGGTTTTAGCAACAATTTTATTTTGATAAGCGGTGTTAAGCGTAAAGTGATGCAATCAGGACTACAGCAGCAATCCTGTAGCAAGTGAATTTACGGGTATAAAAAAATCCATGGATAATAATCTACAAGATCAATAGAGTCTTTGTTTAATACTGGTGTGCTAATTTCTTATTGTTTCACACCTAACTCATTCCATTTCATAATGATAATATCATCGGATCCAGCGTTTTGGTTAGCGTCTAATTCGCCTTGAGTTCGACCAGTGAGATAGATGTTATTATCGGTATCGTGAGAGACAGCGAAACCGATATCACTTTCGTTAGTGCCATATTGCTGTGCCCATTGTTGGGTACCGTTTTGGTCGAGTTTAATGAGTGTTATGTCCGATTCCCCATTGTTGGTTCCGATCATATCACCTAAGGTATAACCCGATATTAGCACTTCATCATTATTGTCAATTGTTATGCTATGAGCACGGTCATCTTTATCGGTTCCTAATTGCACAGACCATTGCAAGGTACCTGTCGTGTCATATTTTAAGGCAAATTGATCACTACTGCCCAGAGCTGTGTTTCCATCTAGGCCGCCAGCAGTAAACCCACTAAGATAGATATTGTCGTTTGAGTCTACAGCAACTGCGTTCGCGTGCTCAATTGCTGCAGTGCCTAGTTGCCTTGTCCATTGAATTGCACTGGTTGAATTGAGTTTGGTGATAAAAAGATCGGCAAATCCATTGTTTGTATTACCATCGATATCACCCTCACTATAGCCAACAACATAGATGTTATCAGCACTATCAACAGTCACATCATTAGCAATATCTTTAAACGCACTACCAAATTGTTGAGACCAGACAAGTGTTCCATCTGCAGAAAGTTTTAAAACAATAACATCATGTAAACCGTTAGAAAGATGTGTGTCAAATCCGGTTGAGCTGTATCCAGAAATTATCAGGTCTTCATTACTATCTAGGTATATTGCGGTGGCAACATCATCTTGAGATGTGCCCAGTTGCTTTCTCCATATTTCACTACCACTAGCATCAAGCTTTAATACAATAATATCTGCGGAGCTATTACTGCTTCCAGAAAAATCACCATAACTGAATCCGCTTACATAGATATTTCCATTTGTATCAACTGCGATATCTGTAACTTCGTCAACATTGCCACTCCCAAATTGTTTACTCCAAGTGAGTACGCTATTGTTTGTATGTTTAGATATGAAAAAATCTGTTAGGCCATTATTTAAGGAGACTAAGCTTCCGCCGGTATTCCCCGCTGTATAAATACTGTTAGCGTCATCAGTTGTGATCGCATTGCCTTGATCTAAAGATACGCTGCCAAATTGCTGCGTCCAGGGTGCAGTGGAGAATTGCCAATTGTAAATTTCTGTGAGCGCGGTATTTTGCATATCTTGAATGCTGATATCTAGACTGGCATTATATGTCGTTTCTGTGATGAGAGGATCATTAGGCGTAAAACTTACTACAGTGTCGTTGCAGGTAACTGTCCCCGATACTAATGTACTATTTTGACTCAGAGTGAAATTTGAAGTGTTTACAGTTGTGCAATTTAATGCTTCACTAAAAACTACATTTAATGTAGATAATAGCTTAATTTTATCTTGGCCATCTAATGGTGTAACAGAGACAACAAATGGCGGAGCGCGGTCAGGTGGCAAGCTGGTTTGAAACGACCAGGTGTAATCTGCTGAAAGATGATTTCGTGCCAGGTCCCGAATGCCGGTGCTAACAGTCACTGAATATTCACTCTCATAATCAAGCACCTGCGTAGGTGTAAAAATTGCGTTATGACTTGATCCACTAATTGTACCAGGGATGAGTTCGTTGTTCGTATTATACAACTTAATGTTTGCAGTATTAAAACTAGCAGTGTCCATGTCTTTATCGAAATTAATCGTAATCACTGTGTTATTTACCGCAAGCGTATCATTTGCCGGTAAGGTCGAATTAATCTGAGGGGCAGTGGTGTCTATTTCGGAGCTCGTTGTAAACGACCAGCTATGAATTAGTCCCAGCGTGTTGCCTGACATATCCCGTACATCTGTCGTAACGGTTGCTATATAACTGCGGGAAAACTCTAAATTATCATTTGGCATAAATATGACTGTATCGCCAGCATAGTTAATGTTTCCTGAAATTTTCTTGCCACTGGTATCTGTCATATAAAACGTGGAACTATTAATACTTTCCAGATCCATTGTCTCGCTAAAGGTGACAATTAATCCGCGGTTTGTGGGGGCAAAATTGGATGAACTTGCAGGGACTGTTGATGTAATCGTAGGCTTAGTGGTATCTTCTTCCGTGGATGTAGAAAACCGCCATATAAAGGCTTCTTCAATGGGGTTTGTGGCGAGATCAGCAACTTGATTACTGATTGTGACAATGTAATTTGTTGAGAACGCCAACGATTGAATGGGGCGGAAAGTAACAGATGCACCCATAGTTTTCATAACACCAACAACGGTATTTCCCTCCTCATCAGTTATTGTTACACTTTCTGCATTTATGCTATGCGGATCCATGGCTTCACTAAATCGAGCGACGATGGCAGTATTGGTTGCGACACTTTCCGAATTATCTTCGGGGTATACTGAAGTTACTGTAGGTATTTCTCGATCACGAGTAACTCCCGTTGTAAATTTCCAAGAGTAGTCAGCGTCCATTTTATTTCCAGCAAGATCAGTTATATTCGCAGTAAGTGACACGGTATAGGTGGAATTATCTGCTAATAACGCCTTAGGTCGAAATATAATGGTGTTGCCACTATAGTTGACGTTTGCATCAACTAATCCGGCGTTGTTACTGACTCGAATATTTGAGACACCTTGCGTATTCAAACTTACGGGATTAATTTCTTCAGAGAATGTAACAGTGATGGCATTATTGTTTGACACATTGGTGGCACCATTTTCTGGATTAATAGACGTTACTGTGGGGCCAGAATTATCATCATTGCTACCTGTGGTAAAGCTCCAAACGAAAGGTACTTGTAGTGTATTGCCAAATAAATCTTCTATGTCTGTAGTTAACGTGACAGTGTATGTGGTATCGCTTGTAAAACTTACTGAAGGTTCAAAGATGATATTAGTACCAGAAATATTGATATTACCTGTAATCGTCTGACTATTTTCATCTGTGACTAATAAACTGGCGGCGGTTACACTCTCGTTGCCAATATCTTCATTAAATGAAATAATTATGTCAACATTTCTTGCAACATCTGTCGCATTGCTCGTTGGAGAAACAGAATTAACCAATGGTGGATCTGTATCAGTTATTTTGATTGTATTAAATTGAGTAATATAGTCGAAATCAAGACCATTTCCAGATAAATCTTGAATGTTGGTTGTTACGGTAACAGTATATTTAGTATCAGAATTCAGGTCTTGGTTTGGGTTAAATGTTATTGTTTTCTCTTCCGTGGTAAATACACCATCAATAACATTATCTTCTGCATCAACCACAATAAAATTTTCAGAAGTCACAGATGAAGCGCTAACGAGTTCTGAAAGGCTTACTTCAATATTTGTATTTAATGCAACTTCACTGGTGTACGGCTCGGGGATGACTTCGTCAACCGTTGGGGCTGATGTATCAGTTAATAATCCAGTTGTAAATTGCCATATATACTCGCTTACAATCTGGTTACCGGCAATGTCCTTTATTTTACGTGAAAGTTTTACGGTATAGTCAGTATTTTTTTCCAGCGATTGGCTGGGTTTCAAGGTTGCACTTGTACCTGAATAGGCAATACTCCCACTTACCAATTTTCCGCTTTTATCATAGAGTTGAAATGTACTTTCATTAATGCTTTCTCCATTCATTTTTTCTGAAAAAGTGACATTAATGAATGTATTAATAACAGCATTTGTTGTATTAGTGGACGGCGTAGTAGAGGTGACTTCAGGAACAATTAGGTCTCGAATTGGCGCATTAGTGCTACAACTACAGGACGTGAGAAATGCAACCAACAATATTGCGAATAGGAGTCTAATTGCTTTTAGGTTATTTGCAAACATGATCATCGATACCAGAGTATTATGTACGCTTGCGGCTTAGATTATCCCTTAACTCTTTTAGGCGTTCCATATTCTTGTAGGCTTTTTCAAAGTAAGTTGGTGATGATGAAATCGCTTTCTGAAAAAGTTGTTCTGCCATAGTGTATTTACGGTCTAACATTAAAATATAACCGAGTTCGTTATACGCTTTAGGTTTGTCCAATACCCGTTCAAATTGCGATTGCGCATCAAAAATTAGACCTTGGCGTGCTAGTAACAGACCATAGTTCAACGATGCCTGGCCATGTTTAGGAAACTGGTTTAATACCGCTTTATATATTTTTTCCGCTTTATCCCATTCGTTCGATAGAAAGTAGGAATAGGCAATGTTAGTTCGTGTTACAGGGGAGTCCGGAGACATTTTTAGCGCATTTGCATAAAACCAACGGGCTTCACTGAATATGTGTTCAATATCTGCGATAACCCCCAAGCCATTATAAATTCTTGGTTGTTGAGGATTATCTTTTAAAGCTCGCAATAGGGTGAATCTTGCTTCATTATATTTGTTCACACGAATGAGAGATAAACCCAAGCCAATTTGTGCTTGAAGATTAGATTCATCTTCACCTAATACCATACGATACGCTAGGATGGCCAAATCGATGTTGCCACGTTTGGTATGTATGGCAGCAATGGCATTTAAGGCTTCAGCATCTTCTGGATCATGATCTAACGCTTTAACGTAATAGTATAACGCGCCATCAAGATCGTTCTGATTTAAAGCCGCTTTTGCTTTTAGTTTGGCTTCTTTAACGCCTTTGGTTTGATCTGATTCAAGGTCATCAATATTGGCAGGCTTTTCACCATCCGCATCTTCCAAGAAAAAATCATATTCTCCGGGTGTTTTATCCCAAGGCATACCAGCGCAGCCGCTCAATGTTAAAGCAATAAAAATTACAATGAATATTGGGTAGTTAAAATTTAGCGATTTTTTCAAAAGTAACATAGCTGCACCGACAAAAGTTTCTAATCCTTTATCGGCAGGGTGAGAGAAAAACCTGTGCAAAAGCTCACATTTATCAGCGAATCCAAGGGAATATTTTAAGAATTAGAGCGTGGCTATGACTCTTAAGACAATAGGACCGATGGCTATGATGAAAAAACAGGGGAAAAAGCAAAATACCATAGGAAAAATCAATTTAGTGCTCAGTTTTGCACCCATTTCCTCGGCTTTTTGCATACGTTTGTCACGAAAATCATCTGCATAAATGCGTAAAGTATCACCAATACTTGTACCAAAGCGAATACTTTGAGATAGGAGAGCAACAAATCCCTGAATATCTTCCATACCGGTACGATCGGCGAAATTTTTTAGGGCTTCAATGCGATCCACCCCGGCTCGAATTTCAGCACTTATTAGTGAAAATTCCTGCGCAACCACTGGATGGGAGTGTTGCATATCTCTGGCAATTCGACTCATCGCTAAATCAAAACCTAAACCCGCTTCGGTACACACAACCATTAAATCCAGTGCATCTGGAAAGCCCCTTTGAATCATGGCCTGACGATTTAGTAAGAACTTAGTTAAAACATAATTTGGTCCAAATACGCCAACTGCCGCAGCTCCCATTGCGTAAAAAGATAAGTCACGAATGGTTATTTCAGGGAAAAATTTGGCTGCGGTCAAAATGAGGGCTGGAAAGACAATTGCCAGAATAGTTTTAATTGCGAAAAAGTTTTGCGCAGCATTCGCTTGACGGAACCCGGCTTGAATTAACTTGGTTCGGATAATTGATAACTCTTTATCATTTTTGGGCATGATAACTTGGCTTATGTTACCGCTTAAAGGTTTTGTCTGACGCCTATCTTTAACAACAGTTTGTTTTTTTATGCCGGCAATTGAGCGTAGTCGACGGCGATAGGGGCTTAATATGCCACTAATCAGGAAGACAAATGCCGCAGCAAATATAAAAAATGTGACTGCGATAACAGGTATGACTAATATGTTAGCGAGTTCCGCATCTCCAACAATATCTGTAATTATACTGGCAAGATATTCCATGATTTTTAGACTTCAATCTTAATTAGCATGCGAATCCAAATGAATCCGACGAAATAAAGAGTACCGGACAGCTTTAATAAATCGTGACCATCAGGGTTAACGAATAATTCATTAATGACATCGGGTTGAATAGCGAACATTCCCAATCCCATAACAATCGGTACACTTGCAAGAACGATAGATGACATTTTTCCTTCCGCAGATAATGTCTTTATTTTGCGTTGAAATTTATAACCTTCTCTTATAACGTGGCTGATTTTTTCTAAAATCTCAGCTAAGTTTCCGCCAGTTTCTCGTTGTAAAAGAATTGCTGTAACAAGGGATTTAAGTGATTTTGAAGGCACACGACGAATAAGATCTTTAAGTGCAGCCTGTGTAGAGACACCAAAATTTAATTCAGCAAATGTAATGGCCATTTCTTCTGCAATTGGTCCCTTTAATTCCTCAGCGCACAATTGCAATGTAGTATTGAATGGATGCCCAGCACGCAGCGCACGTGTCATAATATCCATGGCTTCGGGTAAATGTTCATCAAAATCGTTTAAACGTTTTTTCTTTTTGTGCAAAAGATTGAGTACTGGTAAAAAAAATCCGATTAAACCTGCGGGAAGCGCATATGTGATATTTTGTGTTAATGCCACTGTCATAATGAGCGATACAATCCCCACACCCACCATGGTCCATAAAAATTGATTGAGTTTAATCGATTGTCCAGATTGTTCTATCCAAAGTGTAATAAGATGAACACCAGGAAATTGAGTGATTTTTTGATAAAAGCTTGAGTTTTTTTCCTCGTAATTATCTTTTACTAAAGAGTCTTGTTGTGTTTCTTTTGGACTGTCACCTTCGCGTAACTTTTTTATGCGATCTTTGATGCGATCAGAATCTTGGCGTGCTGGTGCGTAAACAGATCGTAACATTCCCCATTCGAACAAAAATATTGCAATAGCAATCGCCGCGAATAAGCCGATTAATGTAAGATCCATATTCTATCCTTCAATTTCATTATCTGGGTCGAAGTAACGGTTGTCGAGGACTACGCCTTTATGGCCAAGTTCTTCCACACACGAAGGAATTGCACCAGAGGGCTTATAAGCGCCCAGAATTTTAAAATTTTCATCCAAACCCCGTCGATCAAATGTGAATATTTCGGTCATGGTAATGACATCGCCTTCCATGCCGTTAACTTCGCTAATGTTGGTCATGCGACGGCTACCATCTTCTAATCGAGTTACTTGAATGACATAATGAATAGCAGAAGCGATTTGCGCCCTTACCGCTTTCATTGGCAATTCAAAACCTGCCATCGCGACCATATTCTCTATACGTGATAAAGCATCACGAGGTGTATTTGCATGGGTGGTGGTTAATGAGCCATCATGGCCAGTATTCATGGCTTGCAGCATGTCCATGGCTTCTGCACCACGAACCTCCCCAATAACAATTCTATCGGGGCGCATACGCAACGCGTTTTTTACTAAATCACGCTGGCTAATTTCACCATTACCTTCAATATTGGCTGGTCGAGTTTCCAAACGAACCACATGTGCTTGTTGTAATTGCAATTCTGCTGCATCTTCTATTGTCACAATACGCTCGCTGTGTGGAATATATGCGGATAGAGCATTAAGAGCGGTAGTTTTACCAGAACCTGTACCACCAGAGATTAATACATTTTTCCCAATTTTAACGATAGATTTTAAAAGCTCTGCCATACCTGGCGACAACGCATTAAAACCAACGAGTCCATCGAGTGTAAGAGGATCAGCGGGAAAACGACGAATGGTAATCGTTGGTCCATCAAGTGCAAGTGGAGGAATGATAATATTTACTCGAGATCCATCAGCCAAACGCGCATCAGCCATGGGTGAAGACTCATCTATGCGACGCCCTACAAAGGTAACAATTCGATCAACAATTTTCATAACATGATCATCGTCATCGAATACGACGGGACTTGCTTGTAATTGACCAGATTTTTCGATAAAAACGTTTTTTGCGCCGTTTACCATGATTTCACTTACGGTTGAATCGCGCATAAGCATTTCCAAAGGACCCAAACCAAGAATTTCATCTTCGATGACTTGAACAAGTTTATGGCGAGAATCTTTAGCAAGAGGAATGTGCATTTCATCAATGATAGACTTTGAAATTTCTTGAATTTGAGATCGAGCTTCGTCGTCGTCAAGATTTCCAATTTTGGACAGATCAATGGCTTCCATGACTTTTATCATGACTTCCATTCGAAATTTATTTTCGTGCTCAGTTAAATAAGCAACAGGAACTTCTTCTTCCTTTTGGGATTTTTCTAATTCAGCTTCTTTTTCCGATTCCTTTTTTTCGATCTCGACAATTTCATCAAGATCTTCTTGAGCAGGAATGGTTTCATTGGCTAAATCATCTATGATGTTTTTTTTGTATTTAACCAATAATCTGGCACGTAAATCCATTACTTCATTTCCTTAACACTATTTCAATGAATTAATTTCCAACAATCGCTGCAACAGCACGTTTAAAAAATGTCACTTTTTGTTCCGCTTCCGGTGGCGCACCTGTTAAATCTTGTGTTATTTCTTTAAATGATTTGGCTAGTGGCGTTGTAGGAGCAAATTCAACAAATGGTTTTGCAACTTCTACCGCCTTAACAGCTCGGTCATAGTCATTTGGTAGAATGATTAGTGGGCGATGATCTATCGTTGCTTCTATATCTTTAATTGTAATTGCATGTTCTGGGCGATGACGATTAAGAATAACTGTGATATGTTCTTTGGGGACTTCAAATTCTTGTGTAAGAATGGTTAATAAACGTTTTGTATCACGTACATGTGCCAATGTTTGTTGCATGACTAATATAATGCGACTACTTTTGGCAACAGTAGCGGCAAACATTGCATCAATTTGTCGTGGTAAATCAATAACGGTATGATCAAACTGTTCGCTTGAAAGACTGATTAGTTTTTCAATTCTTTCAGGTGATAAATCATTAGGTAAAACGATTTCATCGAGTTTCTCACCAAGCACATGTAGTCCACTACTATGTTTGCTGAATAAACCAGGTAAATTTGAAGCATCTAATTTATCAATACTGTCTAAGACTTCACTCAAGCCATATTTTAGGGATAAGTCGAGATTTAATGCATGGCTACCAAATTGTACATCCATATCAATCAAAGAAACATGTTGATTATGTTGGGATGCAAATAGATGCGCTATATTGGAGGCAATAAACGAAGCACCAGCACCACCTTCTGTGTTGATTACTGTTGTTACTAATCTTGGTTTTTCTTCGACTTTTTGTTCTTTGGCAATTGCAAGCTCTTCAACAATAGTTGACAATTTTTCGTCAAGTTCAGAAATCTGCTCTGGATTGGAATAATAGTCCACTGCGCCCATTTTGATGGCTTCGCGCATGGCCTTGGTATCTTCTGGGCCAAAGACGAGTACTGGATTGGAGTCTAAACTGCATTTTTCTCGAATTGCAGATATCTCTTCATTCCAGTTTTCTGTAAGGCTTAAAATATAGATGGTGTTATTCTCAGCTTTGCAAAAACTAACAACATTGCTATCAGAATTATCGCGTAAATAACTGCTGCTAATATCATAATTTTCTTTAGTGCGTAATGCCGTCTCAATAATTTTTATTGTTCCAGTTTCCTTTCCAATAAAGCTGATATTTGTTTTAGCGTTCATAAGCTCTCTTAATTTCTCCGTTAACAACCTGTTGCTTCATTCGGTACAATGCCAAAACTTTGTCTAGGCAATGTTGTACTGAATAACGGTAGTGTAATTGGCCCGAAACCTGGGATTAATAAGTTGTAATCAAATCCTTGAATACTGACCTGGACAAATTTTACATCCAGAAAACCGGCCGGATTTCCTGGGCCGGGATTTGCCACTACAGCACCATTTGCATTTAAATAGTTAACATTAATATTTCCAGGCTCTAAACCTGTTATCAATCCATTGTTGTTAAACGTTGAAATTGTCGAAATAACATTATCTTGCACTGGGCAAACAGAAGCAGCGCGAGCACCAAGGCGAGTTGCCTCGCTCAAAGCATTCCAGGTAAACATTACTCTTCCTGTCTCAATAACACCCAACATGAGAAAGAAGAAAAAGAAGCCAACCATGGCTAGTTCTATTGTCACTGATCCTGTTTGAGATCGTTTCATGGTTGAAATTCCCGGTTAAGCTAGTAAATCAATCTAAATTTATGCTCGATCCCTGGAAGATAAAATTAGATAGTTTCGACAATAGTTGTAGCGGACAGCGGGAGGGGGAAAAAATTGAACCCGGTCACATTATCGAATACCTCTCCCAAAACTGGGTTATAGGTATAATTTGCTTGTATGGTGATGGGCGTTAAATTAAAATTTTTAATACAATAACCGTTGCGGGTTCCATAGGTGCAGGTGACGTTAATTTCGAGAGGATCTAAATCTGCAATAATTGGCTCTCCTATGCCAGTGGTATTACCATAAACTACCATATTTCGAGTGTTTTGGATTTCTTGTGCGCTAACATCGACGAAACCTGCACCCGTAGTTGAATTTACGCTAACGTAAAGACCGCCAGATTCTACGGCTTTGTTAAGTAGGTTTTGTTGATACATCACAAAACCCATTTCTCCAACAATGGCCATTGTTAGTAGTAGAAAGGGTAAAACAACGGCAAATTCCACCATAGCAATGCCATCTTGCTTATTATTAGCGTTGAGGTTCAATCTTCTCATGAATTATTCCACTAGGAGTCCCATCTATCGGGATCGCCATATAATTGAATGGTATGAACACCAGGGCCATCAACGGGATTAGGCCCAGGAACACCAGAAGAGCGGCAATCTCTAATGAGTTCTCCTGACATTTGCACTGTTTGTAAAGCGCCATTATTTTGTGCAGGTTCAGTTAAGAAGACACATCCGAACCCTAATACGTCAACATTACCCCGTCCGTTGACGGTACCGTCACAATTGCCAAATGCTACTGCTAAGACTCGACGTTCTGCAATGCCATCAATGGCTTCGTCATAATTTCTGATCATATTGTCAAATCGATATTCAGCGTAGGTATCTGGATAATTCGCTGCGCCAGCATCGGTTACTAAATCTGGTGGAAAGTCTTCAGCAGAAACAGGGCCTGAATAGATACCAAATCGTGTGTTGAAACCTTGTGCAACTGGGCCACGATTTACACCAGGTTTTGTCTCTACGGATTCTCCAGATGAGGCACAGGCGCTGGAGCCACCCGCTAAATTTTCGCGTAACTGATTGCCATTACCATTACCGGGTAAATCAAGTAATTGATAGTTACCTGGGCCAATTTCGTTGTTTTTGGTATTGCCCATGACCAGAGAGACCTGATCACCATATTCATAGCCATACATCCCTTCGTTATCGGGTGCTTCATTGGGGTCGCCACAAATGATTGTGGGGACTATATTACAGACTTGGCCTAATGCGGGACTAGGGCCAGCCACAGCACTACCAGTAAGATCAAGTTCACTAACACCCATAATTTTCATAAAGATGGTATCAAGTTCAATGACTTCTTGATTTAATCGGAGCCGAACGAATTTTGTTGCTGCAGGATTTGCGATAAAGGGATCACGAGTATCAGAAAATTGAATAACAAAATCCGTTGAGTCCAAACCTAATTCTCTGAGTTCTCTATAGCTGTTTTGTGCCAAATTATTCGTGATTATTCGCCTAGCAGCGGCACGCGCAGTAAATTGATTACCTGTATCATCCAGCACCTTTGCAGAGCCCAAAGCAGCGGCATCCAGCATATTTTGTAGTTTAGTTTTGCTGATAAAAAGATGGCTGGAATCAACGACTAGGCCCGCCATGCCCATAATAGAAACTAACGCCAACGCTGTCACAGGCATAATTGAGCCGGATTGTTTTTTATAAGATTTTTTTAAAAATCTGACCATCGGGACCACCAGTTGTTGTTAACCTAGCTTATTACGATCCCCATTTAGTCCTTGCCTGGTGATGTGATAAGTTTCGTTTGTTGTTTATTACCTTCCGATTTTCGATAGACTTTCCTTAAGTCACTAATCGCTTTGTTGCTGTCCATGCCCTCTACAGCGTCCAATGGGGGATTTTTTATGGTACTTCGGTCATAAATTTGAGAATTGACCATACTATTTACACTTTCACCGAATTTTTTAGGTTCGTAGTTGTGCGTTAATGAGCAGCCTGTCACAAACAAGAAAAGGACGCAGAAGATGATAATATTTTGAATGCTTAATTTTATCGTTTTCATAGTTTTTCCTTATAGCTGATGTCCAAATGTCGGACCGCCAGTTTGTGCTGGGTAATTTGCCTTTCCTCTGCGTTGTTTCGGACGATATTTTTTATTGTTCCCAAATGCCAATAAGTCGGGCGACTCATTGGTATCATCAGCCATACGACCGAATAGGAAAAATTCTGCATCACTAGGGGCTTCAAACGCATCTGTGGGTAATTTGATATCTCGAGGATTAATTGGCTGTGCAAGATGTGCCGTAACAAACATGACTAACTCAGTTTCGTCTTGAATGAATGATTGACTACGAAATAATGCACCTAATATGGGAAGATCACCCAATCCAGGGAATTTATTAACTGATTCACGCATTTTATCGCTGATTAACCCAGCTACACCAATGGTTTGCCCGTCCATAATTTCGACTGTAGAGCTGGTGCTTCTTGTTGTAAGCGATGGGATTGAATAATTGACTGTTGAACCCGGTACACCGGTACTAAGATCAGCCGCATTGGACAATTCGCTAACACCAATGTTGAGATTTAAATTAATACGTTTTGAATTAAGCACTACCGGCAACATTTTTACTGATACGCCATATTTTTTAAATACAATGGTAATTCTACTTTCTTCGCCTCCACTCCAAACAGGTATAGGAAATTCGCCACCTGATAAAAATTCTGCTGATTCACCACTCAAGGCAGTTAAAGTAGGCTCAGCAAGAATTTTTGCTAAGCCGTTGGTTTTAGAGGCATCTATGACTAAATTAAAATAAGAACTGCCAGTTAGGAAACTTGCAAATAAACCAGCGCCTGCAATCGTAGGTGTGGTTGGAGAAAATAAGTCTACATTTGGGCCGATTGTTGTATCATTTAAGTTGAACCAGCTTTGATCGTTGGGGAACAAAGAATGTGTTAGACCTTCTGAGTCTAGTGCATCGGGAAAACTGGACCCTCCGTTTACGGCACCAACTTTAAAGGGACGTCCTGCCGAATATGCAGCGAGATTAATGCCCATTTGTTGCATCATCGTTCGAGATACTTCAGCAATCTTAACTTCTAACATCACTTGATGAGGACCACCCACTTGCATTAAGTTAATCACCTCAGTCATTTCTTTTAGTTCTGGGCTTTTGCTATCTTTACTTGCTAAATCAAATTTTCGGCTGTTTTTTACAAATTGTGTTGCAAGTGAATTAATGGCTTCGACTTTACTGACACTGCTGATATCACCACTAACAATAATAGATCCCTGGGCCGAGCGAACTTCTGGTTTTTCATCAGGAAACAAATCATGCAGATGATGTTTCAATGAATCAATATCATGAACGATGTCAATGGTGAGAGTCGTGTATTGACGATCTTTTATATGTTTACTCCAGACAACAATGTTGGTAGATCCTAGACTTTTACCTAGAATATACAATTTTTTTGATTCAAGAATAACAATGTCTGCAATTTCTGGATTTCCAACAGAAATATTATCAATGGATTCATCAAATACCATGATTCGAGATTGGTTTATAGGAACTTCTAGTTGAGTAACCGCTTTACCAAAAACTAAATCATAAGCGGCTGCATAGCTATTTAATGGAAACATCGAGCAAGAAATGAAAAGCAATAAAAAAGCACAAAATAAACTATTAAAACTAGTTCTATGACTTGTGAATGGGTTTACTTTTATTACTTGTTTCATTTTTGCATTCCGATTTAACGCAATATGTATATCGTTAAAATTTTAATCAGTTTATGTGTCGGGCTTCACTTTACTGCGAGTTGTGCCACGTATGACATTAACTTTTGGTGATGCAGGTTTCTTTTTCACGACTCTTCTCTTCACAGGCGCCTTGTTAATCACTAATTTGTCGGCGGGATTACGCAGTAACAAATGAATTTTTCCTTCGTTGGCGGCTTTTATGACTTTAACAGCGCTGCTTGGTAGCATTTCTAAGGTAACGGCACGAACCACTTTGGGTTTATCACCTTCAGGGCTGATGTCCTGATCAACTGCAAGAACAATAACATCACGCATAACCGTACGTGCTTTAACTTCCGTACTACCTTGAATTCTTCGCACACCGATAACATCCACATGATTACCAGGCTGTAGAAAACCACCAACACCAATAACGTCATCTACTCTGACGGTCACCGCGCGTTTGTTTGAACTGATTAAAGCGGCTAGGTGGCTACCATCAACCGTATCCGCGACTCTTTTATTGGTGATAATATCTTCAGGATAAATGACACGAGTTGCGATTTTCTCAACAACTTCTTCGATAGTTTTGTAGGCACCTTCGGGCAATAAGTCAATTGGCCAATTGACTGTTTTTAAATGTGCTGCTTCGATTTGAACACCGTGTGGAATTTCAACACTCGCAACAACTACTGGTTGGGTGGTTACTTTTTCTGTGGCAACATCACCAACACCAGCGCGTTCTTCGACCCAGGAATAAGCAAGCCAAGTAGCCACTAGCGCCAGCACCATTGCAGCGATGAGAAGTATTTTTGTACGATTTACATGCATTTATGTCACTTTCCTTTAAAGATATAACGGCATTATGTGTAAAAAGGTAAAGTGTTATTTATATAGTAGGTACCGACGAAAGTGCCGATTAAGATAGCACCAGCATATGGGAAGCGAAGCTTGCCTATATCTTGATCAGAAGGTTTGATGTAAATCCATTTATGAGTTGATTTTAATGTTTTAAGCATGGTGCCATAACGATGAAACGTTTGTTTGCCACCATTTTTAATAGCGATATATGCTAAGGCTAAAACAGCACCACAAATCAGTGTGCTGAGTGCGACTGCTAATGTTGTTGCAGGACCTAAAAATGTACCAATGGCAGCCATTAATTTTACATCACCCGCGGCCATTCCTTTCATTGCGTAAAAGGGAATAAAGAGGAAAAATCCTACGGCCATGCCTCCTAGGCTAAATAAAGCACCATCAAAACCGGATTGGTAAATATTGATACTTAATCCAATAACAACTCCGCCTAAACTTAAGGCGTTGGGAATCAAGTGTCTTTTTATATCCGTATATGTTGCAAATAACAGAATAAATGTTAATAAAATGAATGTTGAATTTATTTCTGCCATTATTTGATCCTTCAAATAAAAATGGGTAGCGCCAATGCACTACCCATTTCATTAAGTGCTATTTATTGTATAGCGGCATCTAAGCCATCAATTTTACCTTTTACTGATGTACCTAGAGTAGTGAACGCTGCTGCTGCACCGAGTGCTAAAACACCACCCGCTACCGCGTATTCGATCATGGTTAAGCCGTCTTCATCGCGTAAGAATTCTAAAATTGTTTTCATGGTCATATCCCCTTTAAAACTAAATAATAAGACGTATTTCGTTCCGTTAAACTAGCTTGTTTTTCTTATTGAATAGCCGCATCCAAGCCGTCTATTTTGCCTTTTACAGAAGTACCTAATGTAGTGAATGCTGCTGCTGCGCCGAGTGCCAAAACGCCACCAGCTACCGCGTATTCGATCATAGTCAAGCCATCTTCATCGCGTAAGAATGCTAAAATTGTTTTCATGGTCATATCCCCTTTAAAACTAAATAATAAGTCGTATTTCGTTCCGTTAAACTAGCGTGTTTTTCTTATTGAATAGCCGCATCCAAGCCGTCTATTTTGCCTTTTACAGAAGTACCTAATGTAGTGAATGCTGCTGCTGCACCGAGTGCCAAAACACCGCCAGCTACTGCGTATTCGATCATAGTTAAGCCGTCTTCATCACGTAAGAATGCTAAAATTGTTTTCATGGCAATATCCTCTCTGTATGTCTCTAACAAACGGAACTCGACTCCGCTAATCTTTCATCACGTTGCTTTGTTAATGCTGCATTGTGTTCTCAGTGAAGTTATCGGGCTGGGTTTGGAAACTTATAGGCGCTATGTTGGATCTTGCGGGTGGAGTCACTCGGGGAGGGGATCCAGTTCACATTTACCGATTTTTCGTGATGGGTATCACATAAAATACGTGCTGGAGCTCGCAAATTTTAGTGTGATTGAGGTAACATTTCGTGTTGAGAATGAAGCCAATAATGAAGAAATCCAAATATGACTCAATAAAATTAAAGTATCAGCTCAATTATTTTTTAGATAATTGCGAAAATAGTGCTGGCTTAATTAAAATAAGCTGATTTGTTCTGATGC
>Ga0316207_10001058_pt1 | contig 36825 bp, 32 predicted proteins | sample 6weekpyrite_MG_FD_204943 | JGI IMG/M metagenome (GOLD analysis project Ga0316207, IMG submission 204943) | Microbial mat bacterial communities from mineral coupon in-situ incubated in ocean water Damariscotta River, Maine, United States -... | ecosystem: Environmental > Aquatic > Marine >... | reverse complement strand
CATCTATTTTTATTGCGCTACTAGTGTTACTTAGTTCACTTTGTGCGAAGTAGATTGAGTGGATTGATGAATCATTGATTTTTAGGTTATCTAATTTTTTTGAGATGATTGTATCATCATATGCATACACTAACCAATCATCAGATTTACCAAAATCACCTCTTTTTTTATAGGCTTTATAGCTGTAGTTACCCTCACTTAGTATTCCATCGAACAGGCTTGGCAGGAGGTTTTTTGCTTGAAACTCATATTTTACTGGCAGTTTTACATCTTGTATCCAGTAGAATGCTGGCGAAAGCACTATATCTACTTTCTCACTTTTTTTTAACTCTATACTCTCTGTTTTCTTATCTACGTATACTGCTCTATACTCAGCTTGGCTCTTTAATCTCTCGCTTATCTCTTCTATCTTCTCTTTTATGTTAAATCTATATTTCAAGTTCAATTGTGCCTCTTTTTAAAAATATGATTATATCTAATTTAAAATAAAGAAGTTTCAATTATAATACGTTTTAATAAAAGTTAGGGCTTCTCAAAATGTTAAAAGTTTTTCTACATCTGTTTATATTAAGTTCGTTACTCTTCGCCATTGTTGATAATACTTTACCTTATCCAAAAGATTCTAAAAACATAACTGCTAAAGATATAATTAACCAAGTCTACTTCGTTAACCATCATTATGCTGTCAAAGATTTTGCATTAGAAAAAGTGGGACGCGATGTAACACTCATAGTGCGAAAAGTGAATGGGAAACGCCCTGTTGTAAATAAAGTGGTTGCCTACATTGATAATGATTGTAAAGATACAAAACTAGCTTCAAAAGATCTATATGTTTTTACTTCTGGAAAATTAAAAGGTGTCAGTACACTAATTACTGAATATAAAGACAAAAATATTTCTGAAGAGTATAGAGTTTGGCTTCCAGCACTTAGGCGAATAAAAAAGTTTGCAGAGCCAAGACATGATGATGTTCTTGGAGAGATTGACTTTGCCTTAATCAGTGATGTTAAAATGAGAAAACCAGATGACGAAAATCACGAACTGATGGCAACTAAAAAATTTAATCAAGAACTTCATACTATGACGATAAAAAAGGAGCACTTAACAAGAGATACTAAAAAGGTTCCAAGTTCATCAAAAGAGTTTATGGATAGAGATGTATATGTTGTCAAAAGCACTATAAAAGATGACGAATATTCATGGTACAACTACAGAGTAAGCTACATAGATACAAAAACATTTGTAGATTATAGAACAGAGTATTACAAAAAGGGAGAAAAAATAAAAGTTATTGATAGAGTCTGGGCTGCACTTCCAGATGTTGATGACTTAAGAGCTCAACGTTGGGTAACATGGTTTTCAAAAGATCTTATTACTAAGAATGAGCAACTAACATATACGCCTGCATGTGTTGTTAAATTTAATCAAAATTATCCAGATAAATTATGGAGTACTAAAAATTTAAAGAAGTTTAAAAGGTAAGAGAAGAGCTAGAGGAAAATTCCTCCAGCAAATTAATTTGCAACTTTTTTGTAAATACCTTTAGCTGCACCAGCCATTACAACTAGCGGAGTACTAGTAACCGCAGCACCAGCACCAGCAATTTCACCCATATAACCAGCTAAGTCAGTAATAAGATCATTCATACGACCCTCACCACCAAAACCTTCTACAATCTCTTTAGCTCTAACTGAACCTTTTGCACGTGCAACATCAAGTTGTTGTGACAAAGTTGTAAGAGCACTAACAATCTGTTCAGATGTTGCATCAAATTGATCTTTTTGAATATTATCAATCTCTAAAGCTTTTTGAACTAAATATGCTCTTTCTGTCTCATCTGCTTTAAGTTTTAAAGATTCAATTGTCTCTTTAACTTGTTTTACAGGAGCTGCCTTTTTTGGAGCTGTCTTCTTAGCAGCTGTCTTTGGAGCTTCTGCTTTAGTTTCAGTTTTTGTTACCACTTTAGCAGGAGCTGCCTTTGGTGTTTCTTCTTTTTTAATTGTCTTAGCCTTTACTGGCTCTTTTTTTGGTTCAACTTTTTTTGGCTCCACTTTTTTAGGAGTAACTGTTTTTGCTACTTCAACTTTTGGAGCTGGCTTTTTTGTTTCAACATTTTTTGTTTCTACTTTTTTAGTCTCTGTTGTTTTAGCCGTAACTGTTTCTTTAACTGTCTCTTTAGGAGTTGTTTGTTTAACTTCTGCCATGATTTGTATTCCTTAAAATAATTTATAAATTAAAATGGTTTGACCTTTTCATTTTAAAACAATTAACTTTAATTATAACTTTAATTGTGTATTATGTTGAAAATTTAGATACTACAAGCGTATATTATGATTGAAAAGATAAAATTAAAAGCTAAAAATATTTTTAATGCTAAACATATAAATCTACCTACTACTCTTCAATCATCTTTAAAAGAGCGTGCTGTCTACAAAAGTTTAATGGACTATATTTGGAGTGGGAAAGAGACATTTTATGTTCCTACTACAATTGAGACCTCTACAAAGAAGAGTGTTTTTGAAGAGTATTTAGAACATGTTAAACAGAGTAACCTATCAAAAAAAGAGTTGATGGGTGATGATAAAAACATTGAAGAACCTGCAGAGAACTCTCTACTTCAACAAAATAAGATATTAGGTTTTTCAATTGCATTTTTAGTTGTCCTTCTTGTAATTAAACTACTCTATATTTTAGCTGAGACAATTTACAATTCAATCGTACTTGATGGAATCGCTTCATCTAGTTTAACAATAGAACAACTAAACAATATAGAAAGGCTTGGACATATAGTCTCATCAGTTGGTTTTATAATATTAATCTTACCATTACTATACAAGTTAGCATACTACTTCACCCTTAAAGATATTAAAGGTGGAATGTTACGCCTAATTTTTATGTTAATTCTTGCCTTTTTTCTATTTTTAATTACATTTAGAGTTTTTGAAGTTATTATGGATACTCTTGTTGAACGTGCATCTAAACAGAGGTATAACGCCTATTATGTAACGATGCTAAAGCAGGGAATTTTAAATGATGTGATAAGTTATTCAACTTTAATTGATCCTAAAAGTGATGTAGAAGAAAAGCCAATAAATCAAAAGTTTACTGTTGAAGACAAAGTAATTTTATTAAATCTATATCTACTTCTTTTCTCAGAAGAAAATGTTGTAGATAAAATGATAGAAAAAGGTGTAGAGAACATCTATCGTTTACGTCTTGGTGAATATATAAAAAAGGATTATCCTACTCAAGAAGAGAATGTATTAAGAGTTGCAAATAGAGTGCGCTATTTTTGGAAAAAGTATAATGAATTAAAGATAGAAGCCAATAAAAAAATAACTGATGCGAAAAGTGAAAAAGCTATCTTAAAATCGTATCAAAACTTTATGGAAACGCTCAATAACGACTATATTAAGTACCAACTAGAACAAGAGAGAATAGCTCATAAGATAAGTTTTTCTCTGCAAGGTAAAAGTAATAAAAGTTCAAGAACAATAAAAGAGGAGTGGCTAAATAGTGTTGGTGATATTAGCATGCACCTAGATACTTTTGAGGAGTATTTAACTGACTATAAAATTAAAAAAAGAATTATTACTAAGGCTCAAAACAGTATTGGTATTAGCCTTGGATATGAATTTGATTATTCATTAGAATCATTTACAAACTATTACCTGAATTCATACGATAACATAGCAAAAGCAATTATAAAAAATAGTGTTGAAAAATCTCTATATCGTTTTGGAATACGTGATATAAAGCTAAACTTAGATTGGAATAAATTTGTCGATCAACCATTCATAGCTAATCTTCTTAAAAAAAGAATTAGTGATGACAATATCAGAAAGCATATTGTTAAACTAGTAAAAGAACGCAACATTACGCACTTTTATGACCATATCTATCTTCCTAAAGTTGAAGAACTATTTAAGCAATCTATATATATTTCAGAAGATCAATTTCAAAATGAGAAAAAAGAGGTTGGTGACATGGCAATTAAATCCTTATATATTCCGCCAGTTGCCATACTATTCTCATCTATTTTTGGACTACTTAACTTTGTAATTTTTGTTGTTATGAGCATATTTGTAATTATATGGTTTTTAAAGCTACGAAAAATAAAAGCAAGCATAAAAAATATAGTTTCGATACGTTTTGCAATATTAAGCTCTAAAATTATGCTTATTGCACTGCTTATAGGACTCCCATTTATATTAAATAAAAATGCATTTAAAGAATACCCGGTTATAGAACAGATGAAAAATTACGAAAATGACCAAACAGTACAGAGCTTTTTAAACACACTACATGTACTTCTTACTTATGAGAATATTATCTATGCAGTAGGTAAAGAGTTACGTAAACATATTAACGAAGAGTTGTTAGAGAGCTATGGAATTAAACCATCTTCAGAGCTTCATGCACAGAAAGCATCTGAAAATGCTCCTCAACATCATGAACCCTAATTAGTGAAGCGCCATTTTGTATAGCTTTAAGATGAAGTGCCAAGGTCGCGCTTAGCCGTTTTTCTATAGGTGTCTGCAAAATTTGATTTATCATAGACTTTCTACTTGCCCCAAATAAAATCTCATATCCATGATGTCTAAAATGTTCTAAATGCTTTAATAACTCTAAATTATCTCCTAATGTTTTACCAAAACCTATACCAACATCTAACATAATTTTCTCTATTTTAAAAGATTTAGCCTTCTCTATCTGTCTACTAAAAAAACTATCAACTTCTAAAACAACATCTTCATATTTTGGTGAATTTTGCATTGTTTGTGGTGTACCTTGCATGTGCATAATAACAGCTGTTGCATTGTAAGTAGAAATTAATTTGCATACATTGTCATCTTGTAACCCAGTAATGTCATTTACAATATGAAAACCATGTTCAAGTGCATAAGAGATTACATTTGGGGCATAGCTATCAATGCTTAGCTCAATATCTTCATATGTTTTTTGTGCATATAAAGCATCAATAATTGGTTTAACTCTAGCTAACTCCTCCTCTTCACTTACAGCCAATGCACCTGGACGACTTGAAACCCCGCCAAGATCAATAATCTTAGCGCCACTATTTTTCATTTTATAAATTGCCTCAAGCGCACTACTCTCTTTAAAACGACTTCCTGAGTAAAAGCTATCATCATTTGCATTTATCACACCCATGATTCTTATATCATTAAACTTAGCTGGTTTTAATAGCTGTTGTAAGTCCTTAGCAATCTCCTTTAACCCAAAAGGTTGAGCTAACTCTTTACGACTTAGAATCTCAATATGTTTACGTGAACCAATTAAAATAGCATCAACTCTCTCTTGTGAACAGGTAATAACACCTTGAGGAACTGCTAGGTCTGCACCAATTGAGAGGGCATCTTGCTTTAAAATATTGGCAGCTGCATAATGCATATCTTGAATAAAATATAGATGCAAATGCATCTTTTTAGCCAAAATCTTTATGCCACTTGCATCTACATTTAGATCAGTTAAATACTTTTTTGTATCAATTTCAGTTGAAAGTTGTTTAATTTTCAAATTTTTTCTTTGTCTGTATAAAAGGTAGAAGTAGCATAACTAAAACACTTTGAAAACGACTATTTAAATCAACTAGCCTATATGAATCATCAAAAGATTTTAGATGCTCTTCACTCATTACTACACTACTATTTGCCTCTATAAATATAGCTTCAATTAAAGTTTTTGCTTCATGTTTACTTTTACGCTCATTCGTCTTTACAAAATCAAAAAGTTCCGCCAATGTAAGATTTTTAAAATTTAGATTAACACTTTGGTGTGTCTGCTTCTCTTGGTTTAAAATTAAAGGTAACCTAGATCGAATAGTAGGAAGTAAAATTGAGCGAGTTGGTACGATTATAATAAATTTAATATTACGAGGTGGCTCTTCTAAAACTTTTAACAGAGAGTTTTGAGAAACAGCATTGAAACTAAGAGCAGCTAAAACGATATATTTATCATGTGATTCTGCTATATATGCCTCTTTAATTACTGCTTTTGCATTATCAATTAAGAAGTCATCTACTTTATGAATAACAACGCGAAAATCTTTTAGTTCATGAGATACTTCTGCTAATGTCGCTTCAATGTCAGAATTTACAATTATATGACTCTTCGTCCAACGTTCTTGCAATAATTCCTCGCTTATCTACTCAGTTAACTCTATCTCTCCAAAAAGTGTTGCATTTAGTGTACGCTCAAATAGATGAAATAGCTGTAAAAGTTTAATATCTAACAGTTTATCGTATGATTGTAACCAAAAACTATTTTGTACCTCTTCATCAATTGCCCAGATAAAACTATTTTCTGAACGTCTTGCAATATCTGCGCGCGAATCTTCACCTTTTCCAATATACCAAAAGAAGTATTCATCTTTGTAAGCAAGTGAGAGCATATCGCTTAACATATCTATACGTTCACCACCAACTATATCATCATAGTTTGGATAGATATGATCAATGCAAGACACACTCATAAGTGGTCTATCAAATGTTGGTCTATTTAGAGATGTTGCAATGTATTGTGCAAACCAGTGACGCTGTTTATCGGTAATAATTATAAGTGTACGTCCATCTAAAATCTGTTTAACTGCGTTAGATGTAACAGGGCACCAATCAAAACGGCGTTCCTCCATCCAACTCATCATAGTACCATCTTCTCTAATCGCTTCTAACGTCCATGTTAAGAACTCTTGCATTAGTTAAACATCTAAATTGTAAGCATCATGTAAAGTTCGTACTGCAAGCTCGCTATATTTTTGTGAGATAATTATTGAAACTTTTATTTCACTTGTACTAATCATCATAATATTAATATTCTCTTTTGCTAGCGCACTAAAAGCTTTTGATGCAACACCAGTATGTGAGCGCATACCAACACCAACAATAGAGACTTTAGATATATCTTCATCAACTTCTATAACATCAACTTCATCATTTGCTTTAAAGCCATCTACAACAGATGCTGCAGCTTTAAGTTCATCTGCTGAGACTGTAAAAGCCATATTTGTCTTTGAATCATTTTGATTATGACCAATAGTCTGAACAATCATATCTATATTTATATCAGCATCAGCAAGTGCTGTAAAAATTTCTGAGGCAATTCCTGGTCTGTCACTAACACCTATTAAACTAATTCTTGCTTGATTACGCGCTAATGCAATTCCACTAACTAATGGTTTTTCCATCATATTCTCTTCCTTTGTTATAAGGGTTCCCTCATTTTCATTAAAACTAGATCTTGTTACTAAGTTGACATTTAATTTTTTTGCAAGTTCTACAGAACGAGATTGCAGAACTTTTGCTCCAAGACTTGCAAGCTCTAACATCTCATCGTAACTTATTTTTTCTAACTTTTTTGCCTTAGGCTCAATTCTAGGATCTGTTGTATATACACCATCTACATCTGTATATATTTCACATAAATCAGCTTTTAGTGCTCCAGCTACTGCAACAGCAGAGAGGTCGCTTCCACCTCGTCCAAGAGTGCTAACTTTACCATCAGGACTAACACCTTGAAAGCCTGCTACAACGACAACTTCACCACTGTCTAAATGATTATTCATCACAGTTGGGTCAATCTCTTCAATGCGCGCTTTAGTGTGAGAACCATTCGTTTTAATTCCAGCACCTCTACCAGTTAAAGCAACAGCTTTATAGCCTTTTGACTGCAGGGCAATTGAGAGTAAAGAGGATGTTACTCGCTCACCTGAACTTAAAAGTAAATCCATCTCTTGATGTGCTGGTGCATCACTAAAATAGTGTGCATATTCTACTAATTTGTTTGTTTCACCACTCATCGCAGATACAACAACCACAACTCTATCTCCAGCATCCACACTTTTCATAACTCTCTTAGAAACAGCTTCAATACGCTCTAAGTCACCAACACTCGTTCCACCAAATTTTTGTACAACTAGCACTACAAATACCCCTCTTCTCTAAAAAACGACAATACTTTTTGATAAATTGGTCGTTTAAAGTAAGTGACATAATCCATCACCTCTTTATATTTAATAAATTTATAATCTTTAAATTCAGGATGCTCAGTATCTAAATTAATTTTTGCACCAGGCTTTAATTTAACTAAATAGTAACGCTGTTTTTGACCACTATATGGGTGCATTTTTTTAGCAATTCTTTCAGGAAAATCATACTGCATCCAATCTGGATACTCATGTACAATATCTACATCTTTAGTACCAATCTCCTCTTCAAGCTCACGAAAGAGTGCTTCAACTGAAGTCTCTCCCTCATCAATTCCACCCTGAGGAAATTGCCAAACATCTTTAATGTCATTTCTCTCAGCAATAAAAATTTCGCACACACTAGGATAACGCGAAGATACAATTATAGCAGCGACATTCGGACGATAGAGTTTCTCTATTTCAGACATAAAAGTATCTCACCTTATTACCCAAAGTTATAAAATTAATGGCGAATCTTATCAAATTTGTCATTAATTTTATATTATGATGGTTGTTAAGTATAGAGGTAACCAAAATTTAAATCTAAAATTTAACACATGTTATAGACTCATTTCACGATACTAAAAGCATTGCACCCAATCAATGTAGAGCAGATATTTTTTGAATTGGCAAATAAATTTGGAACTTTTGATTAAAATGCAAAAAGTTTAAGTTTTAGATGACCAAGTTTATGGGTTTTAAGTGGCGGACAGCAGAAATTAGAAATTGACATCTGATATAACTCAGACCCTCTTAAATACCCTGTTCTAGGCATTCAACGGCATTTATGACTACCATTAATTTTAGCAAATAACACATATTTGACAACAAAAACTGCACACTTTCTGCACACTTAATTTAATCATTGTGCTAAAATAGCATAAATGAATATTATTTTATAATATATAAAAAGAGAGATAGCTATGATAACAGTTCAAATTGACAACAAAGAGATTGAGCAAACGTTACTTTCACAATTTAAATCTCCTAGCGAGATAAAAGAATATTTTTATCAATTAGTGGTTCAAGATATTGAGGATAAAAAATTTGTTCAAATTCTAAAACAAGATAATAAGAAAAACTATGTTTCTAAAGAAGATGTTTTTGAGGCTTTAGATAATATTTAATGACGACTAATTATGAAAAAAGTTTTTTAAAAGATATTAAAAAACTCCAAAATAAGCAAGTTTCACAAAAATTAAAACTACTACTAAGTGAATTTGAAAAGAGTAATGATTTAACCTCTTTTCAAAATGTTAAGAAACTAAAAGGCAATGATAATTTTTTTAGAATTAAAATATCTGAGTATAGACTTGGGTTCCATTATGAAAATAATGAAATAACAATCATAAGGTTTTTACATCGTAAAGATATTTATAAATTTTTTCCGTAGGAACTTAAATTATGCTAAAAGCAATGGAAAATAATAAATCGATACTGTACACAAATAAAAGTCAAAAATATAACCACTTAGAACGAATTCAATATAGGCATTTTTTTAATGCTTTATTGGATGAAGTCATTAAGCAAATTGATTTTACTATCTATGTTAATAGTTTTATAAATACTTTTGTAGAGAGAGAATCCATACCTAACCTCATCAATGACCTTGAAACTTTTATGGGAAGTGAATGGTTCAAAGAGATTAATTTTAATAGACTCAGAAAACTTCAAAGTGAAATTTCTGAAAGAGGCTATGGTAGTAAACTATTGTTTTCTAGTGAAAAAGCTGAGCTATCGGAAGTTTTACATAATCATGAAGATAAAATTAAAAAGTACATTTTTAATGCTTATAAAAATTATTTTTTAGGAGAAAAACTAGATTTTGGATTTGAAAAAGCATTTAAAAATGAAAAGTTAAAAAAGAACATTCTTCTTCAAAAAATTCATTTTCCAGCATTTTCGACACAAGACAGCTTTAATTATATGAAAATATTAAGACGATTGCACTCTATTGATTTTGATGAATGCATTTTTCAAGATCACCGCTTACCGCTAGACAATATTGAATGCAGTTTTGATTGTTGTGAGTTTTATAATGACTTTACTGTGACAGGCATAAAATCTTTAGATGGTGAATATTTGTTCAAGAATTGCCATTTTATAAAAGATGTAAACTTCTCATCCGAAACTTCTACATTTGTTTCTAATCTTTTTTTCAATTGTACTTTCCAAAATGATATTAAGGCAAAAGATAAAATATTTAAAGGTATCGTTTTCCAATTTACTGAACCTACTAGTTTGAAAGCAATTACTTTTTCTCATTGCACTTTTAAAAAAGAATTTATTTTAAATCAAAATGGTTCGAAAATAGGATATTTGAACCTAGCTGAATCTACTTTCGAAGATAAAGTCAAAATTCAGTTTTGTGATATCGGACATGATACGAATTTTTACAATACAAAATTTAAAAAGTTAGCTGATTATTACCAAACAAAATTTCATAAAGTCAATTTTGAAAGAACTGATTTTGAAAAAATATCAGTTTTTAGTGAGGCCACCTTTTATAATGACGTCGATTTTAAATATACAAAATTTATAGGTAAAGCTATTTTCAGAGATACTGTTCTAAAAGGAAAAATAAATTTAAGGAATACTATTTTTGATGATGAAGCAAACTTTTTAGATATAACTGCTCAAAAAGGAAAGACTCAAATTATATCAGTATCTAATCGAGAGACTGCACGGATAATCAAAAACTTTTATATTGATACAAATAATATCATTGAGTCCAATAAATTTTATGCATTGGAAATGATAGAGAGGGAGAAAGAGCTACGTAGTAAAAATGAAAAAAAAGAGTGGTTGATATTTAAAATACATAGCTTGTCTTCTAGACACTCCCAAGACTGGTTTCTTGCACTTTTGTGGATTCTTGTTATAGGCATTACTGCATCGTTTTACAATGCATTTCTTGACAATAGTACTTTTAGTAAGAATAGTAGTTGCGAAACACTTTTAGCAATTATAGTTGTAGTAATAAGTCCAGTCGTAATTCATCATTTTTTAGAAAATAATTTTGATTTTCGTTTTCTCATAGTTCCTTATACAATAGGGTTCTATTATTGTCTGGAAACTCCTGGCGAAAAACTAGCCAAAGTTGTTAACCCATTTGGAAAAATAAATGATTTAGATATAACTCAATTTATTTTTAAAGTAATGATTACATATTTGATTTACCAATTTATTGTATCAATTAGACAAAATACTCGAAGAAAATAATTGATGAGCTATTATAAACTTTCCAAAATACGCCAATTCAAAATAGGTTAAATCATAGACCTTGAAAAGTACTTGATTAAAATTTCTGAATCTGTTCTAGACTATTTAATTTCTACGCCAAAAAATGGAAAGACAAGAGTTATAGATATGTTACCACCCGCTAGAGAAGCTTTACTAGCGCAAAGAAAAAGAACTGGATTAGATAAGTATGTTTTTTTAACTCAGTATGGGAAAAGATATAAAAATCCAGACTCTATTTCTGATCATATGAAAAAACTTACTTCCTCTATAAATTTAGAGCCTGGTACATTGCATGATTTACGAAGAAGTTGCAACACAATGTTAAAACAAATGGGCTATCCAAGTGATTATATTTTGCAGTTTATAGGGCATGAGAACGAAAAAGTAAATCGAGAACACTACACTGGTTCAATACGAATAAATGTAGCTGATTTCAATTCAAGATTAAAATATGCAACTGCATAAATGGCACGATATTGGCACGATGTAATTTTACTAGTGATTGAAAGCCTGATTTTAGGGGTTTAAAGTGGCGGACAGCGAGAGATTCGAACTCTCACTATATAGTCTTGCCAAATCTAATCATTACTCTTCAAACATCCATTATTATGGGCTTTTATTAATATTTATTTAGCTACAATATCTTCATGTTACAACATATTTTACCATCTTTATCTGCAGTTGTTGTAATATTTTGTTGTAATAAACTGATATAGGAGAAACTATATGCCACTTAGACCTGCTTATATAAAGAGAAAAGGTGTGAAGTCTACATATGCTGGTATTTATGAGTATTACAAAACCAGTGACCATGATAAGACTGTTACCGCTTATTATGTTGCAGTGCGTGGAATAGATGACAAAGTACGCAAGATTAAGACAGATGCTAAAACTAAAGATGAAGCATTAGATATGCTAAACAAATTAAAATCTGAAAACAGAAGTATTAAATTAGATATACAGAAAGAAGAAAGTAGTTTAAATAGACGTATTAATCAAGGTGAACTTACTTTTGATGATATGGCAAAGATGTACTATTCAACACGAACTACAAAAAACAACATCAAAGATACTGCTAAATACAAAAACCACATCTCTCCGCTTATAGGTAGTAAAAAAGTATCAAAATTTACAACTGAAAATGTATTGGTTTTGCAGACTACATTACTTAACAAAATTATTTCTAACAATAAAGGTGAAAAGGAAAGAACAATGTCACCAAAAACGGTAGATACAATAATTGAACAATTAAGTGCCATGTACAATGAAGGTCTAAGAGATAAAAACAGGTGGTGTAACCATAATCCAGTAGCTGATAAAGATATAAAAAAACTAACCAAAGCTGATGATAAGAGTAGATTAAGAATCTTTTCTGATGATGAGTTAGTAAAGCTATTTGATAATGCTGAAGCGCATCCTAGAATGTATCTTTTGATGAAATTACTTTATCATACAGCTGGACGACCAGAAGCTATTATTGAGCTTCAAGTAAAAAATATTGATTTCATACATAAGAAAGTACACTTGAAAGCAATGAAGGGAGCACCAGCTTATAATGTGCCTATGGTTGAATCAGTGGAAAAATTGATAGTAGCTTGGATTTATGAACATAAACTTGAACGAGAACACTATATATTTTATCCAATACAAACAGGTGACAAAACAAAACCAGCAATATATGAAAACTTCAGACGAAGTTCAAAGAAAATAATTGATATAGAATTTAATGATGGAATAGCCTCTTATGATAGAAAATACAGAGCGACTTTATATACACTAAGGCATACATCAGCAACAAAATTAGTTGAAAAACTAGGTATTAAACTAGCAAAAGAGTATCTAAATCATGCTGATATCAAAACTACTGAGATTTACGCAAAAGTTAAAGACATTCAAATGCGAGAGGCTGCTTATGTTCTTTAATCAAAATTCAAGAAAAGTTCTAATGCTTTCAGCCACATACCAGCAATATAAAGACATACTAAAAGTTGCTTAGAAATTTGCAAAAAATTGAAGGTGCGCAATAGTACAATTTTTATTAATATGTTTTATTTATGGCGCAACTATCTGAGCAAAATCTTCCATCGAGTTTTCAACAATATTTTTACCATTATAGAAATCACGTTCCACATTAATAGTATATAGAGCTTTAGATATAAAATCATCAGTAACAAAATCTGTTTTAGAGTAAAGTAAATTCTTGATATTTTCAGTTTGCTTTTTTCGCCAATTTTTAGATTCAGAAACAAAAATCTGTTTCAATTTTTCTAAATTATTTTTACGTTCGAATAATTCATTTTGTACTTTTTGTTCTATTTTAGTTTCAACAGACTTTCTAAGCCAATCAATCTTGTTTCCAAATTGTTCAATTGCTGTTGTAGCCCATGCGTAGATACGCCTTGTTGTGCTTTCAACAATTCTCTTTGCATACTCTTGGATATTGTGTCCAATTTCATCAAGTAAGTGTTTGCTACTTTCATCAGTTGTGCGCTGTATAGCTTCTCTTTTTTCTCGCTCTTTGCTAATTCGTCCAATAATATCTGCTCCAACTCCGTCATGTTTTACTCCTTGATTAATATGTATCTGTTCCCAGAACCGCCCTTGATGGTCTGCTCTATTTTGAACTTCAGATAATTCTTCCCCTCTGTTGTTGTGAACCTGTACTGATGAGGCACTTGCCACATTGACATCGCGCTTACTTGTATTATTTGAAACAATGCGACTAGTGCCATTAGACTGATTAGGAAAAGAAGAAGTTTGCGAACGCTCTTGATGTTTTTCTGGTACTTCTCCTCTCTTTGTAGAATTACTGTATCCATTGTTTTCGATGATTGTTCTAGTTTCTTTATCAGCTCGCTCCCTTGAGTATTTATAGCGCTTATTAACAATATCCCGTCTTTTTTCAAGTACTCTAGCGAGTTCTTCGTGGATTTTTTTAAATACTGATTCACTTCTTGTGAAGCCTCCTCTAAATTGCTTATTGTCTCTAATTTGCTCTGCTCTATCTGTTCTGCTAAATTTCCAAAATTGCTCACTATAAATATCTCCCTTTATACGTAATTTGTCAGTATTATTAGCTACGGTTGCATAATAAAAATCTTTTGGTTTGTCATATCCAAATTTTATAATTTCTAAATTCATACCCTTAAGAGCTTTTTTTACATCATCAAATGTTTCAATAAGATTTGCCTGATGCAACTCAAGTATGTAACTATTGATTGAGTGTTCAGCTTCTTTTCGCCCTTTTTTTGTAGAGAATATAATACTGCTTTGATTATTGCCTTGTCTCCATTGATTAACATATTCGTTTTCTATAAGTTTTTTGTTGTTTTTAGGACTTGCTAGGTTCAATCTAGCATCAATATAATCACGAATTAGCTCTAATCTTTTTCTATCAACTGAATCCATGTACAAACGTAGCTGTGTACCAGTTTTTAAGTTCATCTTTGGAATTCTGACATGTATATGGTCATCATCAGTGTCACGGTGTAGCACCGCGTCTAAATGGTATTCACTTTGTTCAAACCCAGTCATAAAAAGTGTCTCAAAGTCATTTAATGCTTCAATTATTACTTTTTGATTTATACGTCCTTTGAATGCTAAAATGATTGAATATGCGTTTTGTTTCCAATGACCTGAGTTTGTAATAATGTCACCAAAGTCTGTATCTCCTCTCAATACCTTGATTTTAGTTTTATCACGAGGTTTATATTTTGTGCCTTCTGTTACATACTCACCCCAGCCAGAATTTGAGCCATTTATATGGATTATCATTTAGTAAGCTCCATCATTTTTTCATAAATTTCGACCAAAAGAAAACGTTCAAGTTCACCACAATCTTGTAAGTTCTTTGCTATGAAATTTATTCGTTTGCTTATATATTCAATTTGAAATAATAATTTAGGGTCAACTTTTTTATAAGAAATTGCTTGATTTCGAATAGGTGGATTGTCAATTGATGAATCAAAATGATTGCGAATGTATTGAGCGATTGTGATATTTTCAGACCGTGCAATATTACTAATTATTTTATGGTCTTCAATTCTAAAATTAACTTTTACTTGTTTGTATTCATTCATTTTCTTTTTCCTAATCTAGTTTGACGAAGGCGTAGCCGTAGTCGTCAAGTCACACAATTTTTGTGGGACTTGGCTAACCTAGCACTAATCATTTAATGATGAAAAACATATCTTATTGAAAGAATAAATACTTATCATTAAAAGTATAATACCAATTATAATCTATTTAAAAAACTAATTGACATGAAATTTACTATTTTTGGAAAAGAATTTGCATTTTGTAATTCTATACTTTCTATTTGTAATTTTATAGATAAATAATGACATATAATCATATAAAGTAAAATGTCTTTAGATTAACATAATTTCGCATTCTCTTGAGTGCTTTTTCTATGCGCTTATCACACCTGATAGCAGAGAAAAATTATTAATTTCAGTTTGCGTGCAAACTTAAAGTGATGAAAGTCAAGAGAATGAAAATTATGTCTAATTTTGAATAACTTAATGGTCACGTTAGCAAAGCGTTGTGAGCTTTCAGTTGTTTAAAACTTTCATTTGGTAGCTTAGTGCAACGTATAAGAATGTGTAGTTTTATTTATTTTTAAATACACGACTAAACTAATATAAAATAAAAATGAGTACAATACAGTAATTATTTTGTTGAGGAAAATATGTTAATAGATAATAAAAAGAATGGAAAAGTTGGAGATATTTTAAAACAAAATATTAAAAATGGTAGTAAGCTATCTATTATCTCTGGTTATTTTACAATATATGCGTATGCAGAACTCAAAAAAGAACTTGATAAAATTAAAGAGTTGCGTCTTATATTTACTGCTCCTTTATACAAAAACAACTACATAAAAAATAATTTATCAGGTAAATCAGAAGAGATAAAACTTAAAAACCAACTTCAGCAAGTTAAAATTGCTCGTGAATGTGCTTTGTGGATTAAGAATAAAGTTAAAGCAAAAGAGGTTAATATACAAGGTACTATTCTTTTTAATTTATACCATGTAAATAATAATGGAGCTGATATAGCCATTAATGGTAGCTCAAACTTTTCATCTCTTGGTCTTGGTTGTATTTATTCCAATACTCTTCATATGAATACATTAGTAAAAGATAATGAAACAACTAGAAACTTTTTAGCAACTTTTGATGAAATATGGAACAACAAAAGTATGGTTGTTGATATCCAGAAAGAGTTACTTGAAAGCATAGAAGAAATTTATAGTGATAAATCCCCACAATTTCTATATTTTATGACGCTGTACAACATTTTCAAAGAGTTTATAGGTGAGCTTGATGAAGAGAAAATCATACGAACTAAAACAGGTTTCAAAGATACCTTAGTTTGGAATAAACTCTATAATTTTCAAAGAGATGGAGTTCTTGGAGCTATTGATAAACTTGAAAAATACAATGGTTGTATCATCGCTGATAGTGTCGGACTTGGTAAAACATTTGAAGCATTAGCAGTTATTAAGTATTATGAGCTTAGAAATGACAGAGTTTTAGTTTTATCACCTAAAAAACTAAGAGAGAACTGGTCTATCTATACAGTTAATGATAAAAGAAATATCTTAGCAGATGATAGATTTAACTATGATGTTTTAAACCATACAGACCTTACAAGAGAGAAAGGAATGAGTGGAGAGATTAATCTTGCAACACTCAACTGGGAAAACTACGACCTTATAGTTATAGATGAATCACATAACTTTAGAAATAGTGGAACTACAAATAAGAAGAAGACAAAATCACGATATGCAAGGCTACTTGAAGATGTGCTAAAAAAAGGTGTTAAAACAAAAGTTTTAATGCTCTCTGCAACACCTGTAAACAATAAACTAAATGACCTAAAAAATCAAGTTGCATTCATCACAGAAGCTAAAGATAATGCTTTTAATGAACAAGGTATAAAATCAATAGAGCAAACACTAAGAAAATCACAGAACAAGTTTAACAATTGGATGAAACTTAGTGAGAAAGAAAGAACTACGGCAAAACTATTAGATAGTCTAAATTTTGATTATTTTAAGCTCTTAGACTTAGTGACCATTGCTAGAAGCAGAAAGCATATTGAAAAATATTACGACACTACGGACATTGGTAAATTTCCACAAAGAAATAAGCCTATAACTTTAAAGCCAGATATTGATACACAGAATGCTTTTCCTCCATTATCAGAGATAAATAAAACGATACGAAGAATGACTCTATCGGCTTACTCTCCTTTAAAATATGTCTATCCTCATAAACAAAAAGATTACTCAGAGAAATACGATATAAACTTAGGAAATGGTAGAGTTTTTAAGCAAGTAGATAGAGAAAATAGTTTAATACACTTAATGCGTGTAAATCTACTAAAACGAATGGAAAGTTCTATAAACTCTTTTTCTCTCACACTTAAGAAGCTCATAAATACAAACCAAACCATCATAGACCTTATAGGTAATCATAGTGATAGCACCTACGAGGAAGCAAGCATAGTAGATGTTGATATTGATAGTGATGAATATGCATCACAACTCATTGGGAATAGAGTAAAAGTTTTAATCTCTGATGTTGATAAAATCAGATGGAAACAAGACCTACAAAGTGATTTAGAAAAACTTGAAATTCTTCTTGCTGACTCAGTAACGATTGATGTTCAAAGAGATAATAAACTCAAAATTTTGAAAGAGAATATTACTCAAAAAATCAATAATCCTTTTAATGGAAATAATAAAAAAGTCATTATATTTACAGCCTTTTCCGATACAGCGGAATATCTATATAAAAATATAAACCAATGGGCTAAAAATGAGTTTGATGTTGAGAGTTGTTTAATAACTGGTAGCGGGACAAACAAAACTACACTGCAAACAAAACGAAAAGACTTAAACTCACTGCTAACTGATTTTTCACCAATTTCTAAAAGTAGAGATAAAACAGATTCTGATGCAACTACAGAAATAGATATTCTCATAGCAACTGATTGTATCAGCGAGGGGCAAAATTTGCAAGATTGTGATTATCTTATTAACTACGATATTCATTGGAATCCAGTTAGAATCATTCAACGGTTTGGTCGTATCGATAGACTTGGCTCAAAAAATGAGACTATTCAGCTTGTAAACTTTTGGGCGAACATGGAACTAGATGAGTACATAAACCTAGAAAGCCGTGTGAGTGGGAGAATGGTTTTACTTGATGTATCTGCTACAGGAGAAGAGAACATCATAGATACAAATAGTTCTGCTGAAATGAATGACCTATCTTACAGAGCAAAACAACTTAAAGAACTACGAGAAACAGTAATAGACCTAGAAGATATAAGTGGTGGTATATCTATAACAGATCTAACACTTAATGATTTTAAAATGGATTTAATGGGCTATTTAAAAACTGATGAAGCAAGTTTAGAACAAAGTCCATTAGGAGTCCATAGTGTTATACTAAATCAAGAGACTTCAAACAGCACAATTGGAACAGGTACTATTTACTGTTTAAAACTTTTAAAAAATGAAGTTCAAACAGACAACTATTCGCTAGAACCATACTATCTTGTGTATGTTGATAACAACAATGAAGTGAACCTTGGATTTACAAGTGCCAAGACCATACTAGACATCTATAAAAATCTATGTATGGGTAAAGATAAAGCGATGAATGAAGCAATAAAGCTCTTTGAAAATGAAACAGATGATTATACCAATATGTCACACTATACTACACAGTTACAAACAGCAGTAGAGAGCATCATCGGTAAAAAAGAAGAGAGTGGAATGGACTCACTTTTTTCTCGTGGTGGTACAGCTATATCGAGTGATTCTTTTAATTCAATTGAAGATTTTGAGCTTATTTCTTACTTGGTTATTAAATGAAAAATACTTTACTAGATAAACTTCATATTCCACTTACATGTAAGATAAATCGTAAGTTATTTAAAAAGCAATTTATAGAAAACTTTTCACTAAACGCAAACGAGAAAAAAATTATAAGTGAGGATGTAGACAATATAACTTTAGAGTATCTTCTAAATAAAGATAAAATAAATATAGCACCATTTAACGATGAAGAGAATGACTACTCTGAAATAGCATTTATAAGAGTGGAAATTTTGAGCACAAAGAGACTAAAAAAATTATCAAATATCATTCAGAATATTCCTTACCCTCTTATAGTAGTGTTTGCTTATGAAAATAAGATTTGTATCAACATAAGTCCAAAAAGAATCAATAAAAATGATAGCAGTAAATTGGTAGTTGAAGAGAGCTATTTTACAAAATGGATTGACTTAGACAATCTTAATCCATTAGAGCAAGAATTTTTACAAAGCATAGAAATTAAAAATCATCCATTTACAAACTTTTTTGAGTTTTACAACAGCTATTTAAACAAGGTTATAGCCTTTGATGCTTCACAATACAGTGGAAGTTTAGAGCAAAGTGAAGATACAAAAGAAGTACTAAGAGAGATACAAGAAATTGAATTAAACATTAGCGATATAATTGCAAAGATAAAAAAAGAGACTAGCATACGAGACAAAGTAAATCTAAACATTGAGTTAAAAACTTTAAATGATAGAGCAGAAAGTTTAAAAGGTAGCTTGTGAAATTAATATATATCGATGATTCAGGAAATACAGGCAAAAAGCTTGATGATAATTTACAACCACTTTTTTTATTGGGTGGTTTTATTATAGATGAAGATATTTGGAAAAAAGTAGATAAAGAGATAGATAACATAAAGATAAAATATGCTATTAAAGATTTTGAAATTCACTCTATAGAGATTATGAACGGTAAAAAAGGAACACCATATAAAGATTGGAACTACAGTAAAAAACTACAGTTTTTTGAAGATGTTTTAAGTCTTATAAATAAGTATGACCTAAAAGTCATCTACTTTTCAGTTAAGAAAATTAACTTTAAGTCATATTTTCAGTCAAAATATGGAAAAGATTTTGAACAACAGTTTAATATATCTCCTTACCTTTTAGCATTTTCCTATATTTTACAAATAAGTGACTCATTTCTAGTAGCAAACTCAAGCAATGGAATGTTGATTCTTGATGAACAAGATGAGTGGAAAAAACCTGCTAATAAAACTTTTAATATCTTAACAACTTTAGCAGATGAACCAGAAGTTCATGTAGAAAAACTACTTGATAGAAGCTTTTTTGTAGATTCTAGCGAAAGTAATATGATTCAACTTGCCGATATGATTGCCTATACAACTAAAAGGTATTTAGAGTTAGATATTAGAGAGTTTAACGAAAACAAAAAAGCTGAAAGAAAAAAGCTATACAATTTTTATAAAGAAAACATATATACACCAAGTTTTAATTATGAAAGTCACCCAATAATGAAGTGGTTAGAAGATAATATTGGCAACCAAGCTAAGGATAAACCAATTGGTTAGTCACTGTTGGCTGCCGATACAGTTGCAATTATATCAAAAAAGCAATAAATATATAATAAATTAAACCTTAAGAGGATTTTTAAAATGAGTGAACTAAATGGTGAGAGCTTAAACATAGTAGAACAAAATATAGAAAAATTACAAGAACTATTTCCTGAAGCTTTTTCAGAAGGTAAAATAAACTTTGAAAAACTTCAAGAAGAACTAGGTGAGTTTACAGACAAAGAAAATGAACGCTATAACTTCACTTGGAATGGAAAACAAGAATCAAAACGAATAGCTCAAACACCATCTACTGGAACGCTTAGACCTTGCAAAGAAGAATCTAAAGATTGGGATACTACTCAAAACATCTATATAGAGGGTGATAACTTAGAGGTGCTTAAACTTCTTCAAAAGTCTTATCATAAGCAAGTGAAGATGATATATATTGACCCACCATACAATACTGGGAAAGATTTTGTCTATAAAGATAATTTTAGAGACAACATCAAAAACTATATGGATCAAACAGGGCAAACAGATAGCGATGGAAACAGACTAAGTACAAATAGCGATACAAATGGTAGGTATCATAGTGGTTGGTTAAGTATGATGTATCCACGGCTGAAGTTGGCTAGAAATCTTCTTAGAGATGATGGGGTTATTTTTATATCTATTGATGATAATGAGGTTGTCAATCTAAGAAAAATATGCGACGATATTTTTGGAGAAGATAACTATATAGATAATATGATATGGAAAAAAAGATATGGTGGTGGTGCAAAAGAAAAATATTTAGTTACTCTTCACGAATATGTACTTGTATATGCAAAAAACTTAAATAGTTTAAATGAGATTTTTGTGCCATTGAGTGAAGATTCTATTAAAAGATATTATAAATCAAAAGATGAAAAGGCTGAAACTAGAGGAAAATATAGAACCCACCCCTTAGAAGCTGGAAAAGCTATGGATGAAAGAAAAAATCTTGTATATCCAATACTAGCTCCTGATGGAACAGAGGTTATGCCAAAAAGACAATGGTTATGGGGTAAAGAAAGAACTTACGAAGCACTGGACAATAATGATTTAGAATTTATAGAAGGTAAAGATGGGTGGTCAATTCATACTAAACAGTATTTAAGAGACGAAAATGGAATTATTCGGCAAGGTAAAGCTTTTTCATTGATTGATGATATCTTTACTCAACATGGAACTAATGAAACATTAGATATATTTGGTAATGCTAAGATATTCTCTTATCCTAAACCGAGTATTTTTGTCAAAAAACTTTTAGATATTGGGCTAAATATAGGTGAAGAGTCAATTGTTCTTGATTTTTTTAGTGGTTCAGGAACAACTGCACATTCAGTAATGCAACTAAATAGTGAAGATGAAGGTAATAGAAAATATATATGTGTCCAACTTCCAGAAGTAACAGATGAAAAAAGTGAAGCACATAAAGCTGGATATAAAAATATCTGTGAAATAGGAAAAGAGCGTATCCGAAGAGCTGGAGAGAAGATAATAGCAGATAACCCAGACAAAGACCTTTCAAGTCTTGATATAGGTTTTAAAGTCTATAAACTCGATAGCTCAAATATAAAAGAGTGGGATAGCGATTTTGAAACCCTAGAAACTAACCTACTTGATGCAGTAGATAATATCAAATCAGATAGAACAAGTGAAGACCTACTCTATGAAGTCCTCTTAAAATACGGCTTAGACCTAACTCTACCAATAGAAGAACTAACTATAGAAGATAAAACAGTCTACAACATAGGTTTCGGAGCCTTAGTAGTCTGCCTAGATGACAACATAACCATAAAAGTAGTAGAAGCCATAGCCAAGTTCATAAAAGAGCAAGTAGTTTATGATGAAGAGAAGAAAAAAAGACACGCTAGGGTTGTGTTTAAAGATAAAAGTTTTGCTGATACAAATGTGAAGACAAATGCTATTCAAGTGCTGAAACAGTTTGATATTGATGAAGTTGTGAGTATATAAATAAATATCTAAGGAAAATAATATGACATTACAGACATTTTGTATAGAAGGTTTTAGAGGGTATAAAGATAAAATTTCTATTGAGATTGATGACTTAACCACAATTATTGGCAAAAACGATGCAGGCAAGTCTACAATATTAGAAGCCATGGATACATTTTTTAATGATACTAAATTTGATGCAGGTGATTATAATATTGAATTAACAGGTACAAAAGAAATCAAATTGACTGCGATTTTTAGTAATTTGCCATCTGAAATTATAATCGATGAAACTAATCCAATTAAATTGGAAGAAGAATATCTACTAAATGCGAATCACCTTTTAGAAATTGAAAAAGTATATAAAGGGGCTACTCCTGCACACAAAGAAACTTATATTATTGCTAATCATCCGAACAATACTAGTCTAGATGATTTACTATCACTGAAAATCACTTCACTCAAGACTAGAGCAACACAGCTAGGGGTCAGTTTAGAGGGAGTAAATGAAACTATTAAATCAGAAATCAGAAAAAAACTTTGGGAAAGTACAACTATTATTCTTGAAAGTAAAAAAATACTTATCAAAGATGAAGATACAAAAAGAATAGCTGGTAAATTAGAAAATTATATGCCTGCATATTCACTCTTTAAATCAGACCGTCCAAGTACTGACCAAGATTCTGAAGCACAAGACCCAATGCAAATTGCGATTAAAGAAGCAATGAAAAGTCAAGAAGCTAGATTAAAAGTAATCGCTAGAAAAGTTGAAAGGGAAGTAAAAGAGATTGCTAATCAAACTGTTGAAAAATTAAAAACTATGGATTTAGATTTAGCTAATGAATTAAACCCTGTTTTTAAAACTGATTGGGGCAAAGTTTTTAAATTAAGCCTTACAGGGGATGAAGCTATCCCCATTAATAAAAGAGGTAGTGGAGTAAGGCGACTAATATTGTTAAATTTCTTTAGAGTTAAAGCTGAACAATTAAATAGTAAAAAGCAAACCTTGAATACTATTTATGCAGTTGAAGAACCTGAAACTTCCCAACACCCTGATAATCAAAAAATGCTTATGAAAGCTTTTCAAGAGTTGTCTGAAAATAGTAACAGTCAAGTAATATTTACTACACATACACCAATGTTGGCGAGTCATATCAATGAAGAAAATATTCGTTATGTGAAAAATAAATCAATCGTCAATAGCATAACTGAAGACGATAAAATAGAAATCTCTAAAAACTTGGGTGTATTACCAGACCATAATGTAAAGCTTTTTCTTGGTGTCGAAGGGGTAAATGACATTAATTATTTAAGAAATATATCGAAATTAATCTCAAGTAATAATCCTGATGCAATAAATCTTGCAGAATGTGAAGACAGCGGTGAAGTAGTAATTATTCCATTTGGTGGCTCAAGTTTTAAACTTTGGATTAATAGGCTAAATAGTCTAAATGTTAATGAATACCATATATGTGATAGAGACTATCAATTACCTACACCTGCTCATTATCAAGATATTGTCGATGAAATAAATGCTCAAGACAATAAAAAAGCTTCAATAACAACTAAACGAGAACTGGAAAATTATATTCATCACGATGCAATAAAAGAAGTATATTCAGATGAATGCCCAGAATTAACTTTATCTGCGTTCTCTGATTTTGATGATATTCCACTTCTTGTGGCAAAGGCGATTCACGAACTTTCAGAAAGCCCTCATATCTGGGAGGATGTAAGCCTTGAAAAACAAAAACAAAAGATGTCGAGAGTTAAAAAAAGGCTTAATGAAAATGGAGTGTTATTAATGTCTTATGAGCAATATTGTGAAGTTGATGGCTCTAAAGAAATTGAGAATTGGATGATTGATATGAAAAGGATTGCTAATGCCAACTAAGACAACTATTAAATGTCCAAACTGTAATGCAGATATAGATGTTAATGAAATCCTTTACCATCAACTAGAAGATGAATTAAAACAAAAAAACATCACTGAACAAAAAAAGTTAAGAGATGAGGTTGAAGCAAAAAGAAAAGAGTATAAACAGGCTTTTGACACTTTAAAGATTCAAGAAGAATCTATGAAAGAGCAACAAGAAAAGTTTGATGATGAGCTGAAAAAAGCGACTTCTTTACAGCTCAAAGCTGAAAAAGCTAAACTTCAAGTTGAACTTAAAAAAGAGTTAGCTGAAGAGCAGAGTGAATCTATTGCCCTTCTTAAAAAAGAACTTGACGAAAAATCAAATCAAGTTAAAGAACTCAATAAAAGTAAAGCGGAGATAGAAAAACTTAAAAGGGAAAATTCAGAGATAGAGTCTAAAGTAAAAGCTGATTCTGAACTTGCCTTAACCAAAAGGATTCAAGAAGAAAAGCAGCTAATTCAAAAAGCAGCAGATGAGCAAAATGAATTAAAGTTCAAACAAAAGGAAGAACAGCTTAAGCAGCTTCAAGAGCAATTACAAATCGCTCAACGAAAAGCAGAGCAAGGAAGTATGCAACTTCAAGGCGAAGTGCAAGAATTAGCTATAGAAGAATATTTAGCAGATAAATATCCATTTGATGTGATAGACGAGATTAAGAAAGGTGCTCGTGGTGCTGATTGTATTCAAATAGTACATACTAGAGAAGTGCAAAATTGTGGAAAGATTTATTATGAGAGTAAACGAACTAAAGATTTTCAAAAATCTTGGATAGAAAAGTTTAAAGCTGATATGAGAGATAAAGGTGTTGATGTTGGTATTTTAGTAACAGAAGTTTTACCATCAGGCATGGATAGAATGGGTTTAGTTGATGGCATTTGGGTTTGTACCTTTGAAGAGTTTAAAGGTTTATCAAGCGTTATAAGAGATGGCATTATTAAGATACATCATGCCAAAAAAAGTGAAGAAAATAAAACAGATAAAATGAGTTTACTTTATGCTTATTTAACTAGTACAGAATTTAGTATGCAAATAGAAGCAATAGTTGAAGGTTTTACAACCATGAAGAGTGATTTAGAAACTGAAAAACGCTCTATGGCTAGAATTTGGAAACAAAGAGATAAACAGATAGACAAAGTTTTAGAAAATACTATTGGTATGTATGGTTCTATAAAAGGTATTGCTGGAAATGCTATTGGAAATGTTAAAGCTTTGGAACTTCCTTATAGTGATGAGGATGAATAGTAATGCAAATCCAAGATAACAACATTTTATTAAATAAAGCTATTTCCATTACTGACAATGGTAGAAAAAAAGTAATAGAGCAAAACCTTACGGTCAGAGAGTTACAAAAGGCTGTTAAAAACAATACAATCTTACGAGTGAATGAGAGCTAAAATGCTAAGTATTAAACTTTCCAAACCAAAAAACATTATCAAAGACCCTTATATATTAGACTTTTTAGGTCTCGATGAGATAAATCAAGGAGACAATAAGACTATTGCTATTTTGTTATGTAGCGAGAAAAATGACAAAGTCGTTAAATATACACTTCCTGAAGATAATGAGCATATTTTTGCAAGTAAATATAAGTTATATCCTCCTTCTTTGAAAGAGTTAAAAAATGAGTTGGAGAGTAGTAATGAAAATACAATTTGAAAGCAACCTAAACTACCAAGACCAAGCCATAAGCTCAATTGTTGATATCTTTGAAGGTCAAGAGATTTGCCAAAGTAACTTTAGTATTGTACGACAGGATATAAAAGGTAAACAAAAAACAACTGCTGATTATGATGACTTAGGTATCGGTAACAGACTTGAACTTTTAGATGATGAAATTCTTTCTAATGTTCAAAATATTCAACTAAGAAATGGACTACCTCAATCTAAAAAACTGGGTTCTATGGATTTTTCTGTAGAGATGGAAACAGGTACGGGCAAGACCTACGTCTATCTCAAATCTATCTTTGAGATGAACAAGAAATATGGATTTACAAAATTTATCATCGTTGTACCATCTATTGCAATCAAAGAGGGGACAAAAAAGACTTTAGAGATAACTAGTGAACATTTTAAAACACTGTTTGACAATGTAAACTATGACTCATTTGTTTATGATAGTTTAAACCTTGAACAAGTTAGAGATTTTGCAACGAGTTCTGATATTAGAATAATGGTTATAAATATTGATGCTTTTAGAAGAAGCTTCTCTGATACAAGTAAAGATACTAAAGCAAATATAATCCATAGACAAAACGATAGACTAAATGGACAAAAGCCAATCGAGTTTATTGCCTCTACAAATCCTATACTTATCATTGATGAGCCTCAAAGTGTTGACAAGACCTCAAAGGCTAAAGAAGCTATCGAAACTCTTAATCCTCTTTGTAAGCTACGTTACAGTGCAACACACATAGAAAAATTCAACCTCATGTATAAACTTGACTCTATTGATGCGTATGAGCAACAGTTGGTAAAGCAAATAGAAGTAGCCAATGTTAAACTAGAAGATACTTCAAACAAGCCATACATAAAACTACTTAGTGTTAAAGCAAGTCCTAGAAGTGCTAAAATCGAAATAGATGTAAATGAAAAAGGCACGATTAAAAGAAAAGCTATCACCGTAAAAGATGGTGATGACCTCTATGAAAAATCTAAAGGTAGAGATGTTTATAGTGGGTATACGATAAATGATATCTACATAAAAAAAGATGATGAGTTTATAGAGTTCTCAAATCAAGAAAGTATAGATATAGGACAATCTATAGGTCATGTAGATGAAGATTCTATAAAACGCTTACAAATACGAAAAACGATAGAAACACATATAGACAAAGAGCTTTTATTAAGAAGTAAAGATATTAAAGTATTGAGTCTATTTTTTATTGACAGAGTGGCTAACTATAGAGCCTATGATGAAGAAGGAAATGCTGTTTTAGGAAAATATGCTTTATGGTTTGAGGAAGAATTTAAAATCATCTCTAAGATGAGACGGTTTAAAACACTCTTTGATGATGTAGATGTCAATACAGCAGTAGAAAAAGTCCATGATGGCTACTTTGCTCAAGATAAAAAGGGACGAGTTAAAGATAGTACAGGTAAAAACGCTGATGATGAGAGTGCATATGACAAGATTATGAAAAATAAAGAGAAACTGCTCTCTTTTGATGAACCTTTACGGTTTATTTTTTCACATAGTGCTTTAAAAGAGGGATGGGATAATCCTAATGTTTTTCAAATCTGTACCCTAAACGAAACTAACTCTGTAATGAAAAAAAGACAAGAGATAGGTCGTGGGCTTAGAATATGTGTAAATCAAGATGGTGAGCGCGTGAGAGGCTTTGACGTTAACACCTTAACTGTTATGGCAAATGAAAACTATGAAGATTTTGCTAAAGCTTTACAAAAAGAGATAGAGGACGAAGAAGGTATCAAGTTTGGTATAATCGAAGAACACTTTTTTGCTAATATCCCTGTTGAAGATGACAAAGGTAATACCTCCTACTTTGGAGCTGAAAATAGTGAAACAATGTATGCTTATCTGCAAGATAACAAATATATAGATTCTAACGGCAAGATACAAAATAGTTTACGCACTGATATAAAAGAGAATAGTTTCACAGTACCAGAAGCATATGAAGATTTAAAAGACTCAATTACGTCTGTTATTACAAAAATTGCAGGAAATTTAAATATAAAAAATGCAGATGACAAAGTAAGTATTCATCTTAACAAAGAAGTCTATCTAAGTGATGATTTTAAAGCTTTATGGGAGCAAATAAAATATAAAACGACTTATAGAGTAGACTTTGATGTAGCTATGTTAGTTAAAGAATGTGCTAAACACATAAGCAATGATTTAACAGTTGGTAAAATTAAGTACCTCTATTCTAAGGCTACTAATAAAATTACTAAAGTTGGTGTAGAAATAATTGAAGAGAGTGAAGATAGTACCTATATAGATTGTGACATTGTTGACTATAGCTTACCTGATATTGTTACTTATTTACAAAATGAGACCAATTTAACACGTCAAAATGTAGTAGATATACTTATCAAAAGTGATAAGCTTCAAGACTTTAAAAATAATCCTCAAAAATTTATTGATGGTGCTATTAAAATCATCAAAAAAGTTATGAGTATGTTTATCGTTGATGGCATCAAGTATCAAAAAATTGGTGATGAGTTCTATTATGCTCAAGAGTGCTTTGAAGACCAAGAACTATATGGGTATCTTTCCTCTAATATGTATGAAAATAGAGAAAATAAATCTATCTATACGCATACTGTTTATGACTCTACAATAGAAGAAAACTTTGCTATAGAGTTTAACAAAAATTCTAATGTTAAACTGTTCACAAAACTACCAAGCTGGTTTAAAATCAATACTCCATTAGGAACTTATAATCCTGATTGGGCTGTTTTAATAGAAAAGGATGATGAAGAGAAACTTTACTTTGTAGTTGAAAGTAAAGGTAGTGATTTAGGTTTAGATATTAAAACTGCTGAGTCTTCTAAAATTGCATGTGCCAAAAAACACTTTGAAGAGATATCAACCGATGTAACACTAGTACAATCTGATAACTTTAGGAGTTTTTCTAATCATTTTTAAAGTAATTCACTTTGGAAACTCTTGTGACAATGTGACACCGTGACAACTAAAACTGAAGTTATAGAAGCTTGTTTTTACATAATAATAGATATGTGACAATTAAATTTATCACAATTTTTAAAATCTCATGTGACATAGTAAAGACCTAAAGATAGGTCTTTATACATATTTTGTCACATGTCACAATGTCCCACTGTGTAATATTAACTTTTTATAGAAATAATCATATTACCATCTAATACGGCTATGTCTTTAATAGCATTTCTAGCAACTTTTGAAGTCACATGTGCAGAGCGGTATAAATATCTTAAATTAAATGGTAATTCATTTTCTTTTTCATATAAATGATTTATTATCGACTGTTTTTGATTTTCATTTTTTAATTCAATTGTCGCACCATTTACTTCACTAATTAAATGTGTGTAACCATTAAAAATCTTTTTACAAAAATCAATGCTTTCTTTTATCGTCTCATCACTTATTGTATGACTGTAAATATTTTTATTAAAACAATGAATATAATGTATAGTATGCAAAATTGAACGAAAATTTAATACAGACCTGTGATGAAGATTATAAAAGTCATTCCCACTATCTTTTAATGATTTTTTAATATCAAATAAATCTTTTTCAAATTGTATAACTAGAGGGTTATGCATATATTCACTAGGAGGTTCAAAATGCGAATTCTTTTTTGTAAACTCAATGATTTTGGTTGATATATCATTGTACAAATCTTTATCTTTTTGATGTAAAACATAATCTCGTGGCATTTCTTCAAATGTTCGCTCATACTGATTATAAATAACTATACATCTATTTACAAGCCCGCCTTTTAAATGTTTAAAAAACACGTTAGAACCCATGTATTCTAAGTTTGAATCTGCGTAAAAAAATAAAGATGTATTATCGATTCTAATTGATTTATTATATCTGCTATTTTTATAGTTAGGCGAATATACGGTTGTCTCATTATGGCCAACAACAATATAATCAATTAGAGGATTTGTTTTTTTCAATACTAAACCCATTTCTCCAAACTCAATAAATTGAGATTTTACAGATTCAAAAGATTCAAACAAAGCTTCAACACTGCAGTCAGATGAATGAATACATTTGTGTAGTTTAGGAAGTCTAGTAGTATCTTTTTTTCTGTTATTTAAATAACTTTCATGGTCTTTTTCCAATTCATTTTGCTGAATTTCAAAAATAGGAGCTAGAAATAGCTCCTTGCATTGCTTTGTATTTGCTGTTTTCCCTGTACCAGTCGTTGAAAAATCAAATACATAAAAAGCAGTATTCTTGAATCCTGCATACGAGAATAAGTATGCTATATTTTGAATCATTTTAGTTTCTATCTGCAAAAAACTAGCCGTTGTATGTGTATGGACTAGTTTTACTGCATCATTTAACCAAGTTAATTTAAATTCAAAAGCATTATCAGTGTCATATTGTGCTAACATAACATTGATTTTCAACGAAATCATTAATACGTTTCAGTATTTTGCCGAATGCTGAAACGATAAAATTATAGTGTAGTAACATATTTAGCTACCTGTTCTATGTCAAAAAAAACTTGACCACCTATTTTCTTTGATTTTAACTCACCTGTTTTTCTTAATCTATCTATCGTAGATTCTGATATACCGCCAAGCTCAAATGCTGTTTCCTCTTTATTTAAAATACATCTGTTATATTTTTCTTTAAAGAATACTTCTTTTTCTTTTACTCCCATACTCAATATCTCCTTTTTGAAATTTTGTACAATCTAAGTATATTGGAATAAAAAAACTATTCATCAACAAATTTGATGAATTTTGAAAAGAAATTACATTTTCTTAAAATTTTTACTAAGATTTGACTGTATACATGTTCAAGAGAAGTAATTACTATGATTTTAAATAGGCTAAACCATATATAACGTAAAGTGCTGGGCTACAAAACACTTTATAAAGTTTTTTCAAGGAGTTTACTAGAAAAATGACTGCTTAGTTTAGGCAGAAATTTACTTATTTTTTGAATTGTCAAAGTTATATTTTTGCATTTGTTGTAATAAATTGTTGTAATGATTATTTACAATAGGCTCTAAAGCCCTGAATTTAGGAGTTTATTAGTGGCGGACAGCGAGAGATTCGAACTCTCGGTACCCGTAAAGGTACGCACCCTTAGCAGGGGTGTGGTTTCAGCCACTCACCCAGCTGTCCGTTTGAGGAAAGAATTATAGTTAAATAAAGCTAATAATGTTCTTAAACCTCTTTTATTTGTTCTAAAATTATTTTTGTTGTCTCTGCTGGGTTTTCTGATTTATATATAGGTCTTCCTACTACAATGAAATCACTTAGCTCACTTTTAGCTGTTTTAATATCTGCAATACGTTTTTGGTCATCTCCTGTAGCTCCAAATGGACGAATCCCTGGGGTTAGTGTTATGAATTCATCAGAAGTTACATTTTTAATAGCACGGCTTTCATGGACACTGCTTACAACTCCATCTAGTTTGTTCAAAAAACTTAATTTTGCAAACTTTGTAGCTGTTGTTTCAATATTTTCTGAATATATTTTAGAAAACTCTTCTTCATCAAAAGATGTTAGTGCAGTAACTGCAAGAACTAGTGGACGATTCTTATATGGTTTTAAACGCTCCATAACTGTTTTCATAGCAACTTCACCAGCACTTGCATGAATGTTAAACATCTCTATTCCAAGGTTTGCAATAACCTCTGCTGTATCTGCCATAGTGTTTGGAATGTCATATAGCTTTAAATCTAAAAAGATTTTAAAACTACTATTTATAGTTTTTAACTCTTTTAAAAACTCTGAGCCATCTCGAACATAAGAGCGAAGTCCTACCTTTAGCCAAATATCAAAATCTTTTAAGGTTCTTGCAAGTGTAAGATTCTCCTCTTTTGAAGGTAAGTCAAGTGCGACACAAAGCTGCATTAATTAATACCTACGCTTTTTTCAATCTGTCCAACAATACTTGGATCTTCCAGAGTTGATGTATCTTGTGTAATAGCTTCACCTTTTGCGATTGAGCGTAAAATTCTACGCATAATTTTACCACTTCTTGTTTTTGGTAGTCCTGGAACAAAAGCGATTATGTCACATTTAGCAATTGGTCCAATAGATGAGACAATAATTTTATTTATATCTTTAATAAGCTCTACATCTTCACCTAAATTCTCAGGATTTTTAAGTACAACATACGCAAAAAGTGCTTCACCCTTTATATTGTCAGGTTTTGCAACAACTGCAACTTCTGCAACATTATCGTGATTTCCGATTGCAGATTCAACCTCAGCAGAGCCAATGCGGTGACCAGAAACATTTATAACGTCATCTGTACGACCAGTTATTATTATGTAGCCATCATCATCATACATTGCACCATCACCACTAAAATATACAGGCTTACCATCTTTTTTTACATCACCAAAATAACTCTTTTTAAAACGCTCAGGATTACCCCAAATGTTTCTTATCATACTTGGCCATGGTTTTGTAATACAGAGAAGTCCTTTCTCACCTCTTGGTGTTGGGTTCCCATTTTCATCCATTATTTCAGCCATAATCCCTGGAAGTGGAAAAGTTGCAGAACCTGGCTTTGTAGGAGTTGCACCTGGCAATGGACTAATCATATGTCCACCAGTTTCAGTTTGCCACCAGGTATCTACAATTGGACAGTTTGAATTACCAATAGCTTCATAATACCAATTCCAAGCATCAGGATTAATTGGCTCGCCAACTGTACCTAAAATTTTAAGTGAACTTAAATCATATTTTGAAGGTTCATCAACTCCAACTTTATGAAGCAGTCTAATAGCTGTTGGTGCTGTATAAAACTGATTAACTTTATACTCTTCAATCATTTTCCACCAACGACCAGCATCAGGATAAACAGGAACACCCTCAAACATTACAGTAGTTGCTCCAGCTGCGAGTGGTCCATAAACTATGTATGTATGTCCAGTAATCCAGCCAACATCAGCAGTACACCAAAAAGTATCATTCTCTTTTACATCAAATACATTTTCCATTGTCATTTGCGCCCAAAGAATATATCCAGCACTTGAGTGTTGAACACCTTTTGGTTTACCAGTTGAACCTGAAGTATAAAGTAAAAATAGAGGATCTTCACTTTGCATAATCTCTGGCTCACATTTAGGACTTTCACTTTTAATTAACTCATTATAGATGTAATCACGTCCACTTACATAATCTATAGGTTCATTGTTTCTAATAACTATTAAAACGCTCTGTATTGATTCACATCCAGTAGATAGAGCATCATCTACAACTGGTTTTAGCATGTATGGTTTACCACGTCTATAAGCACCATCAGAGGTAATAACTAGCTTAGCTTCTGCATCTTCAATTCTATCTCTTAGAGCCTCTGCGCTAAATCCACCAAACACAACACTATGAATTGCACCTATTCTAGCACATGCTAGCATTGAAATTGCGGCTTCTGGAATCATTGGCATGTAGATGACTACACGGTCACCTTTTTTAATATTGAATTTATTTTTTAAAAGGTTTGCTGTTTTATTTACTTCATATGAGAGCTCTCTATATGTTAGAACTCTTTGATCTCCAAGCTCACCTTCAAAAATAATCGCAGCTTTATTTTTACGTTCATCTAAGTGACGATCAAGACATTGGTAAGAGACATTTAACTCACCACCATCAAACCACTTGTAAAATGGTGCATCAGCCTCATTCAAAGTATTAATATATGGTGTAAACCAACTTATTTTATCTTTTGCATGATTGTCCCAAAAACCAAGATAGTCTTCATTAGAATCTACTACTTGTTCTTTGTATTCACACATGTTTTTAATACGTGCATTTTTACTCAACTCACGGTTAGGATAATATACAGGACGTTCATCACTCATCAAAATTCCTTTAAAACATTTAAGGTTAGTGAAATTCTAGCAAATTAAGATATAATCTATCTTATTTAAAAATTTACTTACTTTTTTAAAATATATAAACTACTATTTTCATCAGACGATTGTAGCCAAATTTTAAAAAAGTGAGGTACAATATCGCAAATTTTTTAAAGGTATTTAATATGTCAGATTTAAAAACGTACGATTTTTCAGAAAGTGAGTTAGCAACATTTCAATACGCTAAAATGACAACATCAAAAGGTGTTATTTGGTTAAAACTTTATGTTGATGAAGTTGCAAATACTGTTTCTAACTTTACATCGTTAGTAAATGATGGTTTTTACAATGGTCTTAACTTTCACCGTGTAATCCCTGGATTTATGGCGCAAGGTGGTTGTCCAAATGGTACAGGAACAGGTGGACCAGGTTGGTCAATTCCATGTGAGACATCACTAAACACTCATCGTCACACAAAAGGTACTCTATCAATGGCTCATGCTGGCCCAAATACAGGTGGAAGTCAATTCTTTATCTGTTTTGTACCATGTCCTCACTTAGATGGTATTCATACAGTTTTTGGTGGAATTGAAGAGAGTGATGCAGATAGTTTTAATACTCTTGATTCTATTGATGGACAAGATAAAATTGAAACTGTAGAGATTTTAGCTGAACGTTCATAATGCTCGTACATATATGTTGTAGCGTCGATAGTCACTTTTTTCTAGAACGCCTACAACATGAGTACCCAGAAGAAAAACTTCTGGGTTTCTTCTATGACCCCAATATCCATCCATATAGTGAATATAAATTGAGACTCCTTGATGTAGAAAGAAGCTGTAAAAGATTAGGTATTGAGCTGATAGAGGGTGACTATGATGTCGAAGATTGGATGAGCGCTGTACGAGGATTGGAGCATGAACCTGAAAAGGGCTCTCGTTGTGAAGTCTGTTTTGATAAGCGCTTTGAGGTAAGTGGACACAAAGCACTAGAGCTTGGTGAAGATAAATTTACTACAACCTTACTTGTTAGTCCACTAAAATCTCAAGAACAGCTAAAAAATTCAGGAGAAGAGTTTTCAAAAAAACATGATGTTGAATTTATATATTTAGACTATAGAACCAATGGCGGTACTCAACTTCAGTCTACTGTTAGTAAAGAAGAGCAGCTCTATCGCCAAAATTATTGTGGTTGTCTTTATGGTCTAAATATGCAAAGAGATTCTCAGGAAAAACTAGCAGATGAACTAATGATGCCACTTGATGCAAGAGTACTTCCTGGAAGTGTTGATGAGAGACTTGAATTTTATGAGCACAGGATTGAGCTAGAAGAGTTAAACCAAAAATATAAAATTGTTAAGCAGAAGTTTTTAAACTATAGACAACTTAGTGGACGTCTACTATTTGGAAGAACTGTAGTACCATCTTTTTTTCTTCACTATTCAACTATAGATAGAGAAAAAGCTCAAGGTAGAGTTGAGTTTTCACAAGGTGGCGTACATTATTTAAACCGCAATGAAGTACGTTTAATTGATCTATCTACATTTAATGAGTTGGCAAATAGCTCATTTAAAAGTGTCAAAGAGCTAATTTTTTCTCCGCTTAGCATTGAAAAAGAGCTTATAGTACGTTCAAAATTGACTCAAAATAGTTATGATTTATCTGCTATGGTTGTTATAGACAAATTGCTTGATGGAAAAATAACAGTAGAGCTAAAAAGTACTCAATATGAAGATACAAAAGAGAACCTAATAACTTTAGATTAGACCTCTAAAATATTTAAAAGAGGTCTAATGTTGCAATTATGCAACTAGTTTTTTACACTCAACAATACATGCAGCACAAGATTCTGCACAGTTTTTACACTCTACGTGCATATCAGCATGTTTTCTACACTCTTTTTCACATGCAATACATGCATCGATACAGACATTTGCAAACTTAGGTAGAAGGTCAGATTTTAAAGATGCAAGTTTAGATAATGTCTCACACATAGGTAACATTTCAGTAACCGTATTGAGACAGTCAATCATAGTTTGATCTCCACCTTTTATAAGGTCAATACAGTGATCTTGACAAAGATTTCCCTGTTTAACACAATGTAGAGAAGCATCTATCGCTTTTTCATTAGGATTTTTGTGATTAGCATGATTATGTTTACTGTGATCTTTATGCCCTTTATGCTCATCCATACTAGCAATAGCGCTTGTAGCAAACACAGTAGTAGCTGCAGCTGCTCCTAAAAGTAAACTTCTACGGCTATTATCTTCTACTATCTTTTCATTATGTTCAGTGTTCATCTTTATCCTTACGATTGTTTTAGTTTTAGCATTTAATGCTAGAAACACAATAATACATTTATTATTCTTAATTTTAAAAATTATGTTACATCTTCGTAATAACTAAAATATAGCTCAATACTATATTAAAAAATATAACTATTAGATGTTACAAAACCAGACAAAAACAACATATATTACATAAAAATAAATAAAACAATATAAATATATAAATATGTAATCTTAATAGAATTAACTGTTGCTATACTTTTGCCGTGTGAAAAATCAAAGAAAAGTAAGGGTAAAGTAATGAAGTTAAACAGTAAAATAGCACTAAGTGCTACAGCAGCAATTGTAATAGGAAGTAGTAGTCTCTACGCAGAGACAAATACATCAATACCACAAATACCAAATGAGATAAATGTCTCAATCATAAATAATAATACAGGAAGTGCAGTAAGTGCATTACCACCATCAATACAGCTAAATGGAGTTGGTGTAACAA
>Ga0316207_10001057_pt1 | contig 36850 bp, 31 predicted proteins | sample 6weekpyrite_MG_FD_204943 | JGI IMG/M metagenome (GOLD analysis project Ga0316207, IMG submission 204943) | Microbial mat bacterial communities from mineral coupon in-situ incubated in ocean water Damariscotta River, Maine, United States -... | ecosystem: Environmental > Aquatic > Marine >... | reverse complement strand
TTGAGCCGATCCGAGACCTTTTCCGCCAGCCGCCAGATATGGCCGTCGAGCAGGTCGAGGTCATCGGTATCCTCGAAAAACGTGGTTTCGGAGGACAGGCTTTTCATCGGGGCATTGCGGCTAACGCGGCGGCGATCCTGACCGCGCGCCAGATGCCAGAGACGATCGCCCATGGAACCGAACCGGGCGCTCAGATCCTCGCGGTCCCAGCGTTTCAGATCGGCGAAGCTGCGGATCCCTGCCTTGGCCAGCGCGGCCTGCCCGACCTCGCCGATGCCCCAGATCATGCGCACCGGCTTGGGGTCGAGAAACTCAACCGTCTCGGCGGCACCGATCACCGAAAACCCGCGCGGTTTGTCGAGATCCGAGGCGATCTTGGCGAGGAATTTGTTGTGGCTGAGGCCGATCGAGCCGGTGATGCCCAGCTCGCTCTGCATCCGGGCCACGAGCCGTGCCAGCATCACCGCGGGCGGCGCGCCATGCAGTTTGCGGGTGCCGGTGAGGTCAAGAAACGCCTCATCCAGGCTGAGCGGTTCAATGGCCGGGGTCAGTTCCTCCATCATCGCGCGGATCTCGCGGGAGACCTGGACATAGACCTCCATCCGGCCGCGCACGACCACCGCCTCGGGGCAGAGCTTGAGCGCCTGGAACATCGGCATCGCGGACCGCACGCCCTTGATGCGGGCAATATAACAGGCGGTGGAGACAACACCGCGTTTGCCGCCGCCGATGATGACCGGTTTGTCGCGCAGGTCCGGGTTGTCGCGCTTTTCGACGCTGGCATAGAACGCGTCGCAATCCATATGCGCGATGGAGAGGTCATTGAGCTCAGGATGGCTGGTGATGCGCGGCCGCCCGCAGGCGGGGCAGCGCGCACCGGCGTCAAACTGGGTCAGGCAATCGCGGCAGAGGGCGGGCATGGCGCATTCGGGGGTTGAGACCGGGGAAGATCGTTTCCATTTGTGGCCTAGCACATTTCTTTTGCTCATTGCATAGTCGCGGACATGAAAAACGAGGATAGCATCATGGATTTTCAAGCCATCTTGGATGGGCTGCTGGGCGGCAACATCGTGATTTTGCTGCTGGCGGGCTTTATCCTGCTCAGTATCTATCTGGGCATTCGGATCGTTCCGCAAAGCCAGAAATTCGTCGTGGAGCGCTTTGGGCGGTTGCGGTCGGTGCTGGGGCCGGGGATCAACTTCATCATCCCGTTTCTGGACAGGGTGGCGCATAAGATCTCGATCCTCGAACGCCAGCTGCCCAATGCTAACCAGGACGCGATCACCAAGGATAACGTGCTGGTGCAGGTGGAAACGAGCGTGTTCTACCGCATTCTTGAGCCGGAAAAGACGGTCTACCGGATCCGCGATGTTGATGCCGCGATTGCCACCACCGTGGCGGGGATCGTGCGTGCCGAGATTGGCAAGATGGACCTCGACGAAGTGCAATCAAACCGCAACCAGTTGATCGGGCAGATCAAAGAGAGCGTCGAAGAGGCGGTCGATGACTGGGGCATCGAGGTGACTCGGGCCGAGCTTCTGGATGTGAACCTGGATCAGGCGACCCGCGATGCGATGCTGCAGCAGTTGAACGCCGAACGGGCGCGCCGGGCGCAAGTGACCGAGGCCGAAGGGGCCAAGCGCGCGGTGGAACTAAACGCCGATGCCGAGCTTTATGAGGCCGAGAAAACCGCCGAAGCGCGTAAGATCCTGGCCGATGCCGAGGCCTATGCCACCCGCGCCGTGGCCGCCGCGATTGCGGAAAACGGGCTGGAGGCGGCGCAGTATCAGATCGCGCTGAAACAGGTGGAAGCATTGGGTCAGGTTGCGCAGGGCAACGGCACGCAGACCATCGTTGTGCCCGCCGATGCGGTTGATGCCTTTGGCAAGGCGTTCCAGATGCTGAAAGGGCGCGGCTGATGTGGTTCGAATGGTGGGCCTGGGGGGCGGCGGCGATCGTGCTTGCCATTGGTGAGGTTCTGTTGCCGTCCTTTGTCCTGCTTGGCTTTGGCATTGGGGCGGGTCTGATCGCGCTGGTACTTTTGGTCGGCGGCCCGCTGGCGGTGATGATCGCCGGAACCGTGCCCGCGATGCTGTTGACCTTTGCAATAATGTCCCTGATTGCCTGGTTGGTGCTGCGCCGTCTGGTGGGGGTGCAGCGCGGTCAGGTAAAGACCTTTGACAGCGATATTAACGACGACTGACCCGCAAGGTGTTCGCCGCGCGATGGGTGCGGGGGTTTCCCGGTCGGCGTTTTTGTAGCGAGCGGCGTCAGTGGGCTCAACCCGGGGCCAGGTGACTGGTCACCCCTGCGATGGGCGCGCCGCGCGGAGGCCTGATCACAAACATTTTTGTGAACGGATTGCCAACACCCCGGAAACCGGGCAGTCGGGGGTTGTCGGCTGCGCAAAGCTCATGTTTCATGCGCGCGACCAACCAGCGGAGATGTGTGAATGATGGTTCCAAATCGCTACAAGGCGGCGTTGTTTTTGCTCTTGGGTGCCTGCACGGCGACCGGGCCGGCCGAGACCTTGCCGGAAGATGTCGGGTTCATCCAGGAACTGCCGGTCGAGGTGTTGGCCATTGTTGGCCCGAACCAGAACCTTGCCGCTGTGCGGATACTACCCGAGGACGGATGCTATTGGTATGAATGGCCCGGCCCGGTCGAAACGACCTATCTGCCGCTGAATACAACCGAAGGCCGGCAGATCTGCACCCGCCCGCCGGAAGTTCATCCAGACCCGGAGCCCATCCCGGCCCCGGCCTGATCTGATTGTGAGTTAAGCACCCTTGGGTACCCGCGTCGCGTTGGCGCGGCTCCATGCCACGGGCCGAACGCGTTATGCGACGCAAACGCTATCTCGGCCTTGCGGCGTGGATGCCCGGGCCGCGTCACACACGACATGGTCTATGAAAAATAGAACCCCGGCACATCGGTGCCGGGGTTTGTTGAATCGGGGCCTGTGTCGGGCTCAGCTGGTGGCGGTGACCGAATCTTCTGCCGGATAGAGCACGGCGGTGACACCGGTTTCGACATCGTCATAGAGCCCGATGATATGCGGCATCACCATGCGGACACAGCCCGAGCTGGCGCGGGTGCCGATCGACCAGGGCTGCGGGGTTCCGTGGATGCGCAGATAGGTGTCGCGGTCTCCGACATAAAGATAGAGCGCGCGCGAACCAAGCGGGTTGCTGGGCCCACCCGGCAGACCATCGGCGTATTGTTCGTAAATCTGCGGTTCACGGCGGATCATGTTGGCCGTCGGCGTCCAACGCGGCCAGCGTGCCTTGCGCCGGATGGTGTAGGTCCCCGGCTCATAGAGATCGTCGCGCCCGATGGCGACGCCAAACCGCAGCGCGGTTCCGTTGTCGCGGATGTGATAGAGATAGCGCGCAATCGCATCGACATGGATATCGCCCGGCACCAGCCCGTCATTAACCTCGACTATTCTGGGCAGGAACCGGGGGTGGATCCCCCAGGGGTTGCTGGTGGCGGGATCGTAGTTGGCCGGAGTCACCTCAGCATCCCAGGTGTCCCACATATCGGGGCCGCCATGGCTGCCGGCAAAGGCGGGCGCGGCAATGGGTGCCGAGAACAACGCAGTGGTTGTCATGATGAAATGGCGCCTGGTCAACATCTCGAATTCTCTCATTTTGGCCGCTGTTCACAAGTCGCGACATTGTGACCGTCCTACGGGCTGCAAACAACCCGGCGATCTGAATACATTTTTCACAACTCCGTGTGGGTGTGTAGAACTCATGTAGTGCATTGATATTATGGATATAAGATTGATTTCTTGGCAGAGATTTCGGCGGCCTGACGCCTTGTCGCCCGACCCGTCGGCGCAAGCCCGCTACCCGATGCTCTGATTCTGGCCCGGCGTTGCGGGCCTGCCGCCGCTGGCCAATGTGATCTCGGCCGCCGCCGCCGCCACCCGGGTGCCGATGCTGGCGATGCTGCCCGCGTCGAACCGCCCGCTGGGCCCCGAGACCGAGATCCCGCCACAGGGCAGGCCGCGTTCGTTGAAAATGGCGGCACCGATGCAGGACATCCCCTCATAGCGTTCGGCGTGATCATGCGACCAACCCCGGGCGCGTGTATCGGCCAGATCAGCCTCCAGCGCCGTGCGGGTCACCAGCGTCCGATCGGTGTGGCGCGGCAGATCGGCATCGCGAAAGAACTTGTCCAGCGCGTCATCGGGCATCGCCGCCAATATGGCCTTGCCGGTGCCCGAGGCATGCATGCGCGTCCGGCTGCCGGGCGGGAAAAAGGCGCGGATCGGGTTTTCGGTTTCGACCTGTCCGACAAAGACCACATTGGGGCCGTCTGGCACGGCAAGGTTGGCGGTCTCGCCGGTGTCGCGCATCAGTTTGCGTAGGCGGGTCTGGCCGATCTCGATCACGCTGTTGCGTTTCAGGAACGTGGCCCCGGCGCGATAGGCCTCGATCCCGATCATCCATTCCTGCCGGTCCTCGTCGAACCCGACATAGCCGTGTTTTTGCAGAGTGGTCAGGATGCGATGCGTGGTGGCCGTCGGGATATCCAGCGCCGCGGCCAGATCGGTCAGCGCCGAGCGGTCGCGCGCGGCCACCGCCGTCAGCACGCCAAGCGCCCGGTCCAGCGATTGCATGGTCCCGGCCGAGCTTTCTTTGAATTGCGATTTCGGGCGCCCGCGCGGGCGGCGCTGATTCTGCATGATCGACCCTCTGGCAGGTTTGCGTCTTGGCAGGACGCAAAAAATGAGAAATGATAAACTGTTGAAAAACAGCGCGTTGGTATTTAAATGCCATTTTTGAAAAAACATTTCAAGAAAATTGCACGCGCGGCCCGGTTGCCCGATATTGAGGCCAACCGAAAGGACCGACCGATGCCCAACCAGAATCCGCTCTTTATTCCCGGCCCCACCAATATTCCCGACCGTCTGCGCCACGCCATGAATGTGCAGACGCAGGATCACCGCGCGCCGGATTTCGTGGAAACCTTTGCGCCCGTGCTGGAGAAAACCAAAAAGGTCTTTGCCACGACCGCGGGCCAGATCATCACCTTTCCCGCCAGCGGCACCGGCGGGTGGGAGGCTTGCATCACCAACACGCTCAGCCCCGGCGACACGGTCCTGGTGGCGCGGTACGGCATGTTCAGCCATCGCTGGATCGATATGTGCCAGCGCCATGGCCTGAACGTCCAGATCATCGAATGCGCCTGGGGCTCCGGGGCCCCTGCCGACAGGTTCGAGGAAGCGCTGAAAGCCGACACTGCCCAAGAGATCAAGGCCGTTCTGGTCACTCATAACGAGACTGCCACCGGCGTGAAATCCGACATTGCTGGTGTGCGCCGCGCAATGGATGCCGCCCGGCACCCTGCGATGCTCTTTGTCGATTGCGTTTCCTCGCTTGGCTCGATGGAGTTCCAGTTCGACAAATGGGACGTCGATATCGCCGTTTCGGGCAGTCAGAAGGGCTTCATGCTGGCCACCGGCATGGCCATTCTCTGCGTCAGCCCCAAGGCGCTTGCCGCAATGGAGACCGCGACTCTGCCGCGCACCTTCTTTGATTTCCGCGACATGATGACGGCCAATGCTTCGGGCGGCTTTCCCTATACGCCGCCGCTGAACCTGATCTATGGCCTGAACGAGGCGCTGAGGATGCTGGAGGAGGAGGGGCTGGACAACGTCTATGCCCGTCATCACCGGCTTGCCGAAGGGGTGCGCCGCGCGGTTGCTGCCTGGGGGCTGAAGCTGGTCGCGCAGTCGCCCGATCTTTATTCCGACAGCGTCAGCGCCATCTATGTGCCCGAGGGCTTCGACAGCAACGCCCTGACGCAGCGTGCCTTTGATGCCTATGGCGTGTCCTTTGGTATCGGCTTGGGTGAAATGAATGGCAAGGCTTTCCGCATCGGCCATCTCGGCAGCCTGACCGATGTCATGGTTCTGTCGGGGCTTGCCACGATTGAAATGGCCATGGCCGATCTGGATTATCCGATCACCCTGGGCTCGGGCGTGGCGGCGGCGCAGGAATATTTCCGCGCCACACGCGGCCAGGCAATGCAAGCGGCAGCATAAGGACCCGCAGCGATGTATATCCCCACCTATCAGGACATGCTGGACGCGCATGAGCGCATCAAGCCGTATATCCGCCGGACGCCGGTGCGCAGCTCGGACTATCTGAACGAGCTGACCGGGGCCGAGCTTTTCTTCAAATGCGAGAACTTTCAGGAGCCGGGGGCCTTCAAGGTTCGCGGGGCCTCGAACGCGGTCTTTGGGCTGGATGAGGATCAGGCCAAACTGGGCGTGGCGACGCATTCCAGCGGCAACCACGCCTCCTGTCTCAGCTATGCCGCGATGAAGCGGGGCATCCCCTGCAACGTGGTCATGCCGCGCACCGCACCGCAGGCCAAGAAAGATACCGTGGCCCGCTATGGCGGCAAGATCACCTTGTGCGAGCCCTCGACCAGTTCGCGCGAGGAAACCTTTGCCAAGGTGCAGGCCGAAACGGGCGGCGATTTTGTACATCCCTATAACGATCCGCGGGTGATTGCCGGTCAGGGGACCTGCGCCAGGGAGTTTATCGAACAGGTCGATGGCCTCGATTTCGCGGTCGCGCCCATCGGCGGCGGCGGCATGATCTCGGGCACCTGCCTGACGCTGTCAAAGGCGGCCCCGGAGACAAACATCATCGCGGCCGAGCCGGAACAGGCCGATGATGCCTATCGCAGTTTCAAGGCGGGTCATATCATCGCCGATGACGCGCCCCAGACAATCGCCGACGGGCTTCTGGTGCCGCTCAAGAATCTGACCTGGCATTTCGTGTCGAACCATGTGGCTGACATTTACACGGCGTCCGAGCAGGAGATCATCGACGCGATGAAACTGACCTGGAAACATCTGCGCGTGGTGATGGAGCCGTCCTCGGCGGTGCCACTGGCCACAATTCTGAAAAACCCCGACACATTCAAAGGCAAGCGTGTGGGCATCATCATCACAGGCGGCAATGTCGATCTCGACACGCTGCCCTGGAATATTTGAGGGAGACAAGACAATGAATGCACCCGTGAACCTGGACGATCTTGAGGTCGGCTATGACATCCCCGCCGCCATCGGCATGGATGAGGCTGATATCCAGACCCCCTGTCTTGTGCTGGATCTGGATGCGCTGGAGCGCAACATCAAGAAGATGGGCGATTATGCCCGCGATCACGGCATGCGCCACCGGGTGCATGGCAAGATGCATAAATCGGTCGATGTCGCCCGCTTGCAGGAGGATCTGGGCGGTGCCTGTGGCGTCTGCTGTCAGAAGGTCAGCGAAGCCGAAGTGTTCGCGCGGGGCGGCATCAAGGATGTGATGGTGTCCAATCAGGTCACCGACCTAGCCAAGATCGACCGTCTGGCCCGGATGCCGAAACTGGGCGCGCGGGTTCTGGTCTGTGTCGATGATCCGGCCAATGTGGCGGATCTGTCGGCGGCTGCCGTCCGGCACGGCACCCAGATCGAGGCCCTGGTCGAAATCGATTGCGGCGCGGGGCGCTGCGGTGTCACCACCACGCAGGATGTGGTCAATATCGCCAAGATGATCGACGCCGCCGAGGGCCTCAAATTCGCTGGCATCCAGGCCTATCAGGGCGCGATGCAGCACATGGACAGCTACGCCGACCGCAAGGCCAAGCTGGATATCGCCGTGGCGCAGGTCGCCGATGCGGTGCAGGGGCTGAAGGCGCTGGGGCTGGACTGTGACATCGTTGGCGGCGGCGGCACCGGATCGTATTATTTCGAGAGCAATTCGGGCGTCTATAACGAGCTGCAATGCGGCTCCTATGCCTTCATGGATGCCGATTACGGTCGCATTCTGGACGCCGAGGGCAAGCGCATCGATCAGGGCGAATGGGAAAACGCGCTCTTTATCCTGACCACGGTGATGAGCCACGCCAAATCCGACAAGGCGATTGTCGATGCCGGGCTGAAGGCGCAATCGGTCGATAGCGGCCTGCCCACGGTTTATGGCCGCGATGATGTCGAATACCTGAAATGTTCCGATGAACATGGCGTGGTGGGCGACCCGCAAGGCGTGCTCAAGGTCAATGACAAGCTGCGCCTTGTGCCCGGCCACTGTGATCCGACCTGCAATGTGCATGACTGGTATGTCGGCGTGCGCGGCGGCAAGGTCGAGGCGCTCTGGCCGGTATCGGCGCGCGGCAAGGCGTTCTGAGAGCCGAGACTTGTTTTTCGGGGCTGGCCTGTCCGGCCCCGATATTTACCCCCCTCCCTAGGAAATCCGCCATGATCATCGTCCCTGAACGTGAAGTTCCCGCCCTTTTGACCCGCGAGGCCTCGTATGACGCGGTCGAAAAGGTCTTTGCCGCCATGGCCGCCCGGGATGCCTATAATTTCCCGGTGATCCGCGAGGCGATTGGCCATGAGGATGCGCTTTATGGCTTCAAGGGCGGGTTCGACAGTGTCGGCGGCGCGCTTGGCCTCAAGGCGGGGGGGTATTGGCCCAACAATCTGGACAAGCATGGCATCATCAACCACCAGTCCACCGTGTTCCTGTTCGATCCCGATACCGGCAAGGTCGCGGCCATGGTCGGCGGTAACTATTCCACCGCGCTGCGCACTGCTGCCGCATCCTCGGTCTCGATCAACCATCTGGCGCGCAAGGATGCGCGCGTCATGGGCATGGTGGGGGCCGGTCATCAGGCAAAATTTCAGCTGCGCGCCGCGTTGGAGCAGCGCAATTTCGAGAAAGTCATCGGCTGGAATTACCACCCCGAGATGCTGTCTAACCTTGAAGAGGTCGCATCCGAGGCCGGGCTGCCCTTTGAGGCGGTCGCGCTTGACGGGTTGGTCGAGGCCGATGTGATCATCTCGATCACCTCCTCGTTTGATCCGATCCTGTTGGGGGGGCATGTCAGCCCGGGCACGCATATCGCCTGCATGGGCACCGATACCAAGGGCAAGCAGGAGGCAAGCGCCGATCTGGTCGCGGCGGCCACCGTGTTCACCGATGAGGTCGCGCAATCGATCAGCATCGGGGAATGCCAGCATGCCATCGCGGCGGGGCTGATTGCCGACGCCGATATTTCCGAAATCGGCGCTGTCATTAACGGCACCCATCCGGGCCGGTCCTCGCAGGATGAAATCACCCTGTTCGACGGCACCGGGGTGGGGTTGCAGGATCTGGCCGTCTCTGCCGCGTTGGTCGATCTGGCCATCGCCAAGGGCGTCGCGATCGAGGTTGATCTCTGAATCCCGCCCGGCAGGTCGGTCGCTGCATTCGGCCTGTCGGTTTTTCGGGGCGCGGTGCGCGCGCCTATGCGTTATCCCGGCGCTGATGCACCGGGAGCGCGCGCAATGTTTCTTTCCATCTTCGACATCTTCAAGATCGGTATCGGCCCGTCGTCGTCACACACGATGGGGCCGATGACGGCGGCGGCGGATTTTCTGGACGCCTTGCGCAGCGGCCTGCGCGAACCCGGCGCGGGTGATGTGGCCCATGTCACCTGCTCGCTGCATGGATCATTGTCCTTTACGGGCAAGGGCCACGCTACCGACCGCGCCGTGATGCTTGGGCTTTGCGGGTTCCTGCCCGCGACCATCGACCCCGACAAGGCCGAGGCCGCCGAGGCCGCGCTGCTGGCGGAAAAGATGATCCAGCCCGACGGCCTGCCGCCGCTGCGCTTTGATCCCGCGACCGATCTGGTGTTCGACTATGGCCCGCCGCTGCCCGGCCATGCCAATGGCATGATCCTGCGCGGGCTGGATGCAGCCGGAAACCTCTTCATGGAGGAGACCTATTATTCCATCGGCGGCGGGTTCGTGATGACAGCGGCCGAGCTGGAGGCGCAGAACCATGGCGGGCCCAGGGCGTTGCACGCTGAAAAAGAGGCGCATGGCTATCCCTATCCGTTCGGATCGGCAGCCGAGATGCTGGCGATGGGGCAGGCCTCGGGCAAAACCATCGCCGAGATGAAATGGGCCAATGAGGCGGCGGGCGCACCGCGCGCCGAGGTGCAGGCGCGTCTGGAGGCGATCCGAACCACGATGGATGGCTGCATCGACCGGGGTTTGCACAAAGAGGGCATCTTGCCCGGTGGCCTGTCGGTAAAACGCCGCGCCCGGGCGATCCATCAGCAATTGCTGGCCGAACGCGGGGCCAACCAGGCGCAGCCGCATACCATCAATGACTGGATGAGCGTCTATGCCATGGCGGTGAACGAGGAAAACGCGGCCGGCGGCAAGGTCGTGACCTCACCCACCAATGGCGCCGCGGGCGTGGTGCCCGCCGTCTTGCGCTATTACAGCGATCATTGCATTGGCGCGACCGATGAGGGGCGGCGCAATTTCCTGATGACGGCGGCGGCGATTGGCGGGCTGATCAAGCATAATGCCTCGATCTCGGGGGCCGAGGTGGGCTGTCAGGGAGAGGTCGGGTCAGCCTCGGCCATGGCCGCCGCCGGGCTCTGCGCGGCCTTGGGCGGCAGCAATGAACAGGTGGAAAATGCCGCCGAGATCGCGCTGGAACATCATCTGGGCATGACCTGCGACCCGGTGGCGGGGCTGGTGCAGGTGCCTTGCATTGAACGCAACGGGCTGGGCGCGATCAAGGCGGTGTCGGCGGCGTCGCTGGCGCTGCGCGGCGACGGCACGCATTTCATGCCGCTGGATAATTGCGTCGAGGCGATGCGTCAGACCGGTCTGGACATGAACGAGAATTACAAGGAAACCAGCCGCGGCGGATTGGCCGTCAATCTGCCGAGCTGCTAGCCTCAAGCTCTTCGATATAGCGCAGGAGCATCTGTTTGGCCTGGTCTTCGGTCACGGTAAATTCGCTGATCCGGTTGCGGTTCAACATGTGTTTGAGCTTGCCCGCATTGCCATTGGCAATCGCGATATCAATCGGTTCGATCAATTGCCGCGAGGCCGATTTCGCGCGCAGCCACTGCCCCAGATAGGCCGAGTCAGAGGGCAAGACACGCTATGCCTTGCACGGGGCCGCCGCTTTGGAGATCGACACGCCACCCAAGAACGTGTTCATCTGCCTGCCGATCGCATCAATCCGACGTTTTCGATGAGCCCCGAATTTCGGCGCGGTTATAGCGCGCGCATCGTCTGCCCGGCATCAAAGCCCGAATCCAGGGTAATGATCTGCGCGATCTCGTCGCCGGCGACACGCGCCGCGATGATGCGGGCGGCGGCCTCGCCGATCTCAAGACGTCGCGTGTCCATCGTTGCCAGCTGCATCGGCAGACCGTCCAGGATTTCCACCGCATTGAACCCGGCCAGGCCTATATCAGCGGGGATATTGAGGCCCCGTTCGAGGCAATAAAGCAGCCCGCCCGCGGCGATCATATCGTTGGAGTAATAGAGAAAATCCAGATCATCGTGGCGCGACAGCATCTCTTGCGTCATCTCGCGCCCCTTGCCCAATGCCGATCCGCCGGCATAGAAGATCCGGTCCACCAGATCGATACCCGCCTCGGCCAAGACGGACTCGAACCCTTCCAGCCGTTTGCGGGCCCGGTGATCCTCGGGCATCTTGGTGCCCAAGAACCCAATGCGCCGATAGCCGCGCGCCAGGATCTCGCGTGCCATCCGCGCGCCCGATGCGCGGTGGCTGACACCCACCATGGCATCGATCGGATCGCCATCGGCATCCATGATCTCGACCACCGGGATGCCGGAATTGGCCAGCATCGCCCGCGAGGCATCGGAATGCTCAATGCCCGCGACGATCATGCCGGATGGGCGCCACGACAGCATCTCGTAGATCACCTTTTCTTCGCGTTCCGGTTGGTAATGCGAGGCCCCGAAGACGGGTTGCAGGTCGGTATCGTCCAAGACGTTCGAGATCCCGGCCAGAACCTGTGGAAACACCATGTTCGACAGCGACGGGATCACCACACCGACCAGATTGACCCGGTTCGAGGCCAGCGCACCGGCGATTTTATTGGGCACATATCCAAGCGACCGCGCCGCCTCGGTCACCCGTGCGCGGGTTGCCTGACTGACATCGCCGCGATTGCGCAACACGCGGCTGACGGTCATTTCCGAGACGCGCGCGGCCTCGGCCACGTCGCGCAACGTCAATTGCGGCTTACCGGGGTCTTGGGGTCGAATGGGCACCGCGGGGCGCTCCTGATGGTTGCGATAACACCCTTGATAGTCAGGAAACGCGCGATTGTCCAAGCCTCTCGGGTCATGCCCAAAAATTGCACCAGGGCGCTTGCCATGCGTGTCGGAAATGGCCAGAACGGGCAGGCGTGGCCCCGTGGCTCAACTGGATAGAGCAGCCCCCTCCTAAGGGGCAGGTTATAGGTTCGAATCCTATCGGGGTCACCATAAGCGCCGGCGGCACGTCTTGGGGCCACCCCGCGAACGGGGGCGCGGCGATGCCAAGCGATGCACGTTATGCAGCGATGCGCCCGTTGGCCCCCAGCAACGCCAGATAGGATTGCGCCGCGGCGCGATCGAGCGTGGGCCAGGCGGCCTTGCGGTCATCTTCGCCCAGAGCGGTCGGCGATTTTCCCTGCGCCATCAGAATATCGCCGAGCAGTACGGATTCGAACCGACAGCGGCCCGCCATCAGGCAATCATGATCGTCCAGCAGGATATGGTGAAAAACCCGTGTCGCGTGCGTCATGCAGAGCCGCGCCGAACGCCCGTTGACCAGATCGCCGGCCCGGGCAAGGACGTGATCCTCGCCAAAGAGATATTCGATATCCGGCCCGCTGAGCAAAATGCGCTGATTGCGGGTGACGCTGGTATCTTTGGTCAGGCCAAAATACGGCGCGCGCATTTCGATGGGGGCGGTGCGGCCGCGCGCCAGGGGCTCGGTCCGTCCGATCCAGCGAATGGGCTGGACGCCGTGCAGCCCGGTGTCGACCAGCATACCCGGACGCAGCGTTTCAACCGGCCGGAGGCCATCGGGCGTGTCGACCGCGGCGCCCGTGGCAAGGCCCGGCAACGGCACCGGCGGCACGAAATGATCGGAGATGCCGGCATAATCAATGCCCACCGCGGCATCCATCGGTGCCGGCAGCAGCGTGCTGAGGACCGGGGCCTTTTGCGGCCCGACGGGGGCCACCAGCCGATCACCGGTTTCGCCGTTTTCAAGCACCAAAGTATCGGTGCGGCCCAGGATATCCCAGGAATAATGCAGGATCAGCGGATCGCGCGCCGACAAAAAGCGCGGCGGCGTTTCATAGCGAAACAGCCCATGTTCAACAGACACCGTCCCGTCGGGGTAATGAATGACGCGGAAATCTTGGGCGGTGCCGGTGCGGCCCTGCCAAAGGATCGTGGGCACCAAGCCGGTTGCGCGCAGGCGGGCCTCGAAGGTGAGGACACCCTGCGACAGATCCGGCGAGCGGATGGGTTTGTGGGGATGAATGAGCCGGGAACTGTCCCAGATCGCTAACCATGCCATGTCAAGAACTGCCCCGATAGATGCCTCAGACGCCTCGATTTAGTTTTGGTAGGAGCATAGCCATGGAATATGTGCCGATTTGCGCAACAATGTGGAAAGATTGTGTTCACCCGAGCAATGCGCGGGCTTCATAGCTGCGCAGCGATGGCCGCGCCGCGGCGCTGTAGCCCTGACCTGTTGCCGGGTCGAGTTCTGGAAAGAGGGCAAAGAGTTCCTCCTGGACGGCATCGTCAAAGCCCGGCAGGGTCTGGGGGCCGGGTAGAAAGCTCTCGGTCAGCAGACCTTCGGACCAGATCATCTGATGGCTGTCAAAGAGCAGGTGGAAATAGTCGACCTCGCCGCCTTCGCGGATATGGATGGAACAGTCATTGACCAGATCCTTGGCCGCCACCAACACCTCATCCTCACCGAACAATAGCTCGGCCATGTGATGCCGGATCAGCACCCGGTGCTGCGGCGACAGGATCAGCGTGTCGTGAAAGCCAAGCGTGCCGCGTTCGATGACAATGGGGGCGAATTTGCCGGTCGCGGCCACTTTGCGCCGCCCGATCCAGCGCAGCGGCTGTGGGCCATGATCGCGGGTTTCGATCAGGTCTCCGGCCACCAGATCCTCGACCTTGACCTCGCCGCGCGCGGTGCGGATATGGGTGCCCGCCGCGAAACAGGGGATCGAGGTGATGGTCACAAAGGCTGTGTCGGTGATGGTGCCATCGGCGGCGGTGTAAGAAAAGTTGAACGTATCCGGATCGGTCAGATCGCCGTAGCCGGCAGGTGGCACCACCTCTAGCGATCCATCGGCCTGCAGGGTCACCTGGAACCCATTGCCAAGCGTAATGGTGTCGCCCACCGAAACGTCCTGGCCGTTGATCTGTGTGATCACCATGGTGTTGACGTAATCATCATTGGCCAACACGTCGACAGTGGCGGTCTGCCCCTCCAGCACGGTCGCGGAGTCGTCCCAGGCCACCACCTCCCCCTGCATGGAATCGCCGGCAATCAAAAGGGCACTGTCATAGCTGCTGTCGGCGACATCGGCGATGCCGAGCTTGATTGAATTCACCTCTCCGTTATTGACCGCCAGTTTAACTGTCAGCGTAACGGTATAGCCGTCCATTTCGGTATTGGCGCTATCATTGGTGTTGTCCTGGTAGAGCGTCTCGTTCGCGCCATTGTTCACATTGTTGATCTGCGCGATTTCGAAAATCGGAGATTGGACCAGTTCACCATTGATCCAGATGCCGACCGCATCGTTGAAGACCGACCCGACATATTCCGGGTATTCCTCGGAGGCGAAGGTGAACTGCATCGAAATGTAGTCCGTGGTCGGGATGAAATCCGCCTCCAGAATCGCGGCATCATATGTGTTCTGCCCGGCCGCGGCGTTGAAATCGGCGTCATTGTTCACGCCGCGCGTGTTGGTGGAGGTGTTGGCACGAACGTTGGGGTCGCCCGAGGAATTGGTGAAATTCGACAACCGCCCAGTGGAGAGGATGACGCCGGTATCGCTGGGGGTGACAGCGCCTGAAACGCTGTCGCCATCGCTCCAGATGCCCGAGGATCTGTTGTCGCCGGAATAGGATGCGTCGACCACGGTGACACCGTCACCAAAGATCTCATTGGCCATCTGCAGGCCGCTGGCATTGGTTTGAATCGGTAATTCGCTGGCTGTTGCCATGCTGCCTGTCCTCTGCCCATGTCAGGCGGCACCGCAGAGCAATCCTGTTGTTTTTATGGGTGGATTGCCCCGTCTATCGAAGGTCTTTTGCCTTCGTGCCTGCCTCAGTCGTCTTATTTTTTCCGAACCTAGCCCAGATTTTGCCGCAGGTTAAGGGGGTTATGCCGCGCCCGCCCGGTCTTGTGTCCCTCGGGCCGCAGGTCTAGCAACGATGGGGTCGATAAACCGCACCCACCGGAGCCGCCCGATGACCGACCCGCAACGTCTGACCGCCGATCTGATCCGCTGCCCGTCCGTCACACCCGAAGAGGGCGGCGCGCTGGTGCTGCTGGAGGCTGTATTAAGCGCGGCGGGGTTTGCCTGCACCCGCGTCGATCGCGGTGAGGTGTCGAACCTTTTCGCCCGGTGGGGCGGCAAGGGCCATAGCCGCAGTTTCGGCTTCAACGGCCATACCGATGTGGTCCCGGTGGGCGATGCCGATGCCTGGACGCATCCGCCGTTCGGGGCGGTGCAGGCGGATGGCTGGCTCTATGGGCGCGGCGCGACCGATATGAAATCGGGCGTGGCGGCCTTTGCGGCGGCGGCGATAGATTTCGTGGCCGAGACGCCCCCCGACGGGGCCATAATCCTGGCCATCACCGGTGATGAAGAAGGTGTCGCCATCGACGGGACCAGCGCGCTGCTGGACTGGATGGCCGAGACCGGCGAGGCCATGGATATTTGCATCGTGGGTGAGCCGACCAGCACCGAGGCCATCGGCGACATGGTCAAGATCGGGCGCAGGGGATCCATGTCGGCCTGGTTCACGGTCAAGGGCAAGCAGGGCCATTCGGCCTATCTGGACAAGGCGCTGAACCCGATGCCAGCAGTGGCGCTGCTGGCGCATCGCTTGTCGGCCCATGTGCTGGATGAGGGCACTGATCATTTCGATGCCTCGACCTGTTCGGTGACTACGATTGATACTGGCAACCCGGCCACCAACGTGATCCCGGCCGAGACCCGGATGGTGGTCAACCTGCGCTTCAACGACACTCATAGCGGGTCCAGCCTGACCACTTGGTTGCGCGCCGAGGCTGACAGGGTCGCGGCCGAGACCGGGGTGCAGATCGCGATGGATGTAAAGATCTCGGGCGAGGCGTTTATCACTCCGCCGGGGGATCTCTCCGATCTGGTGGTCCGCGCGATCGGGCAGGAAACCAACCAGAGCCCCACGCTCTCTACGACCGGCGGCACGTCGGATGCGCGGTTCGTCAAGGCGCATTGCCCGGTGGTGGAGTTCGGTCTGGTCGGTTACCGCATGCATCAGGTCGATGAACGGGTCTGGATCGCCGATATCCATGATCTGAAACGCATCTACACCCGGATGCTGCGCGAATATTTCGCCTGACAGTTCGACAACCGTGGTCGCCGCGAATCGTTGCTTCATCAATTTGGGCCGGCCTTCGGCAAGCTGCGCAAACCGGTCAAAATGGCCCTGACGCCGTTGGCGCATGATCCCGACCGGCATGTAAACCGCGCCCGGCGGCAATTGCAGGAACGCATCGCGCAGCACGTGCACGCCGCCTGATTATCCGCATGACGGGATGCGCGCCCCATGGTAGCCAAGGGCCATGACACGCATCCCCTCAAAATCCGAGATCCTTGACTGGATCGCCGAAAATCCCACCAAGGCCGCCAAGCGCGATATCGCGCGCGCCTTTGGCATCAAGGGGTCGGCGCGGATTGACCTGAAAAAGCTGTTGCGCGAGCTGGAGGCAGAGGGCCATCTGGAAAAGCGGCGCAGATCCTACAGCGACCCCGACCGGCTGCCGCCCGTTTCGGTGTTGCAGGTACTGGCCCCAGATGATTTGGGCGACATCTTTTGCCGCCCGCTGGAATGGCATGGTGAAGGGGACGCGCCGCGCATCCTCTTTTCCGCCAAGCCGACCGATCCCGCCCTGGGGCAGGGCGACCGGATCCTGGCGCGTTTACAGGAGGTCAAGGGCGAGGATCACGCCTATGTGGCCCGGTTGATCCGGCGCATCGGCACCAACCCGGCAAAGATCCTGGGTGTGTTTCGCAAAACCGCCGAGGGCGGGCGCATTCTGCCCATCGACAAGGGGTCGGACAAGGAATGGCAAGTTGCGGGCGGTGCCACGGACGGGGCCAAAGACGGCGAATTGGTCGAGGCCGAACAGGCCGGGCCCAAGGCCCGTATGGGCCTGCCGCAGGCGCGCGTGATTGCCCGGCTGGGCGATCCGTCGGCCCCGCGCGCGGTGTCGCTGATCGCGATCCATGAACATGGCATCCCCGACGATTTCCCCGATGCGGTGATCGCCGAGGCCGACCGCGCCAAACCCGCCGGATTGCAGGCCCGCGAGGATCTGCGCGATCTGCCGCTGATCACCATCGACCCGTCGGATGCGCGCGACCATGATGATGCCTGCCACGCCCATGCCGATGACGACCCGAAAAACCCCGGCGGGCATGTCATCTGGGTCGCGATCGCCGATGTGGCCCATTACGTGACGCCGGGTTCGGCTTTGGACCGCGAGGCGCGCAAACGCGGCAATTCCAGCTATTTCCCCGACCGGGTGGTGCCGATGCTGCCCGACCGGCTGTCGGGCGATCTGTGCAGCCTGCATGAAGGTGTGCCGCGCGCCTGTATTGCCGTGCGCATGGTGATCGATGAGTTCGGGCAGAAGATCGGGCATCGCTTTGTGCGCGGGCTGATGCGCTCGCCCGCGTCGCTGAATTATCAGGAGGTGCAGGCCGCGCAGGATGGCCAGCCGAACGATAAGGTCCGGCCGCTCCTCGAGGATGTGATACAGCCTCTCTTTGCCGCTTATGAGGCGTTGAAAGCCGCCCGCGCCAAGCGTCAGCCGCTGGATCTGGATCTGCCCGAACGCCGCATCGAGCTGGCCGATGACGGCACCGTCACATCGGTCAGCTTCAAGGACCGGCTGGAGGCGCATAAACTGATCGAGGAGTTCATGGTGCTGGCCAATGTGGCCGCCGCCGAAGAGCTGATCGCCAAGCGCCAGCCGCTTTTGTTTCGGGTCCATGAAGAACCCAATCCCGAAAAGTTGGAGGCGCTGCGCGAGACCGCCGGGGCCAGCGGGCTGACGCTGGCCAAGGGGCAGGTGCTGCAGACCCGGCATCTCAATCAGCTCTTGCGCGCAGCCGAAGGCACCGAATTCGATGAGCTGATCAACATGGCCACGCTCAGATCGATGACGCAGGCCTATTACAACCCGCAGAACTTTGGCCATTTCGGGCTGGCGCTGAAGGCTTATGCGCATTTCACCTCGCCGATCCGGCGCTATTCCGATCTGATCGTGCACCGGGCGCTGGTTTCGGCGCATGGCTGGGGCCGCGACGGGCTGAGCCCTGAGGGGGTCGAAGGGCTGGAGGAGACCGCCAAGCATATCTCGGATACCGAGCGCCGGTCGATGATGGCCGAACGCGACACCACCGACCGCTATCTTGCGGCTTATCTGTCGGACCGGGTCGGGGCCAGTTTTTCGGGCCGGATCAGCGGCATCGCGCGGTTTGGTGTCTTTGTGAAGCTCGATGAAACCGGGGCCGATGGCCTGCTGCCGATGCGCGCGCTGGGGCGTGAATATTTCCACCACGATGCCGAGGCGCAGACACTGACGGGGGCCGATACCGGGATGTTGATCGGCCTGGGCGCGCGGGTGGTGGTGAAGCTGGCCGAGGCCGTGCCGGTGACCGGCGGATTGACGCTGGAACTGGTAGAGATCGACGGCAAGAGCGCGCCGCAGGGGCCGCGCGGGCGGCGCGGTGGCGCGCCGCGTCGAAAGGCCGGACAGGCGCGGGCCAAGGCCGCCAAGACCAAGAAAAAGCTGCAACGCAAGCGGCGCTGAGCCTGTGCCGTTCAGACTTGGGTAACACCTCTTTGCCATGCTTCCGGCGACAGATTGCCGATTCTGCGGGCCCCGCTGTTTGCGGGCGGCGGAACAGGGTAGGATCTGGATGCTGGCAGAATGCAGGGCAGGGTCACCATGAAAATTCTTCTTACCGTGATCGGCGTGGTTCTGGTTTGGGCCGGGGCGGGCTTTGCCGCGCCGCCTGAAATATCGCTGCGTCCTGTGATCCGGCCAGCCGTTGCGTTGCCTTCCGAAACGCCGCGCCGTCCGGTCATGCGGGGCGCGCGCGCCTTGTCTTCCGGGGTTGATCGTCCGGGCCTCGATGCGGTTGCGCTGGCCGCATTCCGCCCGGTCATGCGGGGCGATCTTGCGTTGGCCGCGCGCAGCTCTGACCGCGCCGACCCCGATCCCGCGCGCGCCGACGCGCCGCTTTCGGCCGCGGGGTTTCGGGCCTGGATTGCCGCGTTTTCGGGTCGCGCCAGGAACGCGGGGATCTCAGAGGCCACCCTGACGCGCGCCTTTGATGGGATCAACCTGAATCAACGCGTGATCGAACGGGACCGCAACCAGGCGGAGTTTTCCCGTACGCTGTGGACCTATCTGGACAGCGCCGCCTCCTCTGCGCGGGTGACCAACGGCCGCGCGGCGCTGGCAGAGTGGCGGCAAACGCTGATGGCGATTGAACGTGACTATGGTGTCGAGGCCGAGATTGTGACCGCCATCTGGGGTTTGGAAAGCGCCTATGGCAGCTTTCGCGGCGATGTGGCGATCATCGAGGCGATGGCGACCCTGGCCTATGACGGGCGGCGCCAGGCCTTTTTCGAGACGCAGTTGATGGCGGCGCTGCAGATCATTGAGGCGGGCGATATCAGCCCCGAAAACATGCGTGGCAGTTGGGCCGGCGCGATGGGGCACACGCAGTTCATGCCGACCAGTTTTCTGGAATATGCGGTTGACCGCGATGGCGACGGGCGGCGCGATATCTGGGGCGACAATCCGGCCGATGCGCTGGCCTCGACCGCGCAATATCTGTCGGTAAACGGCTGGGTATATGGTCAGCCTTGGGGGCTGGAAGTGGTCCTGCCGGACGGGTTTGACTATGCCCAAAGCGGTGAACTTGTGCATCAAAGCGCGAGCTATTGGAATGAGCTTGGCGTGCGCCTGACCGGTGGCGGGCGGGTGCCGGAAAACGGGCCAAGCTCGATCCTGCTGCCGGGTGGTCATGATGGCGTGGCGCTGGTGATCTATGAAAATTTTCACGTGATCGAGGCCTATAATCCGGCCGATGCCTATGTGATCGGTGTCGGTCATCTGTCCGACCGCATTGCCGGCGGCGATGTATTCGACGGCGCGTGGCCGCGTGGGGATCGGGCGCTCAGCAACGCGGAGCGGTTCGAATTGCAGCGGCGGCTGACGGCGGCTGGTTTTTCCACCCAACGCATCGACGGCATCGTCGGCCCACTGACCATTCAGGCAGTGCGCGAATACCAGGCAGCAGAAGGGTTGGTGCCCGATGGCTATGCCTCGGTTGGGCTGCTGCGCCGGTTGCGCCGTGGCTGATCATGGCCTCTCCGGCCCGAAATGCGCGCTCCAACATACGATCATCGTCGTTGGTGGGGTGCCCGCCTGAAGGGGTTCGCTCGCGTTCTCGACCTTGAACCCCTTTGTGCCTGCCCATCTCTGCGGCCCTAAAAAACCCGGCACCTCTACCGCTGCCCGCAGTCAGGGGGCGGGCAACGCGCCCCGGCCCGCGCGGAGTTGGCCGATGGAGCGCAAGTGAGATGGCGCGCTTCGCGGGTGGCGTCACGGGTCGAGGTTTGCTTGATGGTCAGCGCCGCCGTTTGCCGCCCCGCTGCCCCGGCCTGCCTGCCGTCGAACGCCCGTTCATCTTTGCGGCTCCTTCGACCGCCGCATCCACCGCCGATTGACGCGCCAGAGGGTCATCCGAGATTACCAGATCGACGGTTTCCAGCCGCTTGACCTCATCGCGCAGCCGGGCCGCTTCCTCGAATTCCAGGTTCTCGGCCGCCTTGCGCATCTGATCACGCAGGCCGTCAAGATGGGCCTCGAGGTTTGCCCCATGCAGCGGTTTCTCGATCTTCGCGGTCACCCGGTTCATGTCGACGTCGCCGTCATAGAGCCCGGCCAGAATATCCTCGACATTCTTCTTCACCGTCTCGGGCGTGATGCCATGTTCCTCGTTATACGCCGCCTGCTTGGCGCGCCTGCGGTCGGTCTCGCGAATGGCGCGTTCCATGCTGCCAGTCACCCGATCGGCATACATGATCACCCGGCCATCCGCGTTGCGCGCGGCCCGGCCGATGGTTTGCACCAATGAGGTTTCCGAGCGCAAAAACCCCTCCTTATCCGCATCCAGAATGGCCACCAGGCCGCATTCGGGGATGTCGAGCCCCTCGCGCAGCAGGTTGATGCCCACCAGCACGTCGAACGCGCCAAGCCGCAGGTCGCGCAGGATCTCGATGCGTTCGATGGTGTCGATATCGGAATGCATGTAGCGCACCTTGATACCCTGTTCATGCAGGTATTCGGTCAGGTCCTCAGCCATGCGCTTGGTCAGAACCGTGACCAGCGTGCGATATCCGGCGGCCGTGACGCGGCGAATTTCATCCATCACGTCATCGACCTGCGTGGTGACGGCGCGAATTTCCACCGGTGGATCCAAGAGGCCGGTGGGGCGGATCACCTGTTCGGTGAACACGCCGCCGGCGCGGTCCAGTTCCCAGGCGCTGGGCGTGGCGGAAACGAACACCGATTGCGGGCGCATAGCGTCCCATTCCTCGAACTTGAGCGGGCGGTTATCCATGCAGGAGGGCAGGCGAAACCCATGCTCGGCCAGGGTGAATTTGCGCCGGTAATCGCCGCGATACATGCCGCCGATCTGCGGCACGCTGACATGGCATTCATCGGCAAACACGATGGCGTTGTCGGGGATGTATTCAAAGAGCGTGGGCGGCGGCTCACCGGGCGCACGCCCCGTCAGGTAGCGCGAATAGTTTTCGATGCCGTTGCAGACGCCGGTCGCCTCCAACATTTCCAGATCAAAGCGCGTGCGCTGTTCCAGCCGCTGCGCTTCCAGCAGCTTGCCCTCATCCTCCATCTGTTTCAGGCGCAGGGTCAGCTCCTCTCGGATGCCCTTGATCGCCTGTTTCATGGTTGGCGTGGGCGTCACGTAATGCGAATTGGCATAGACGCGGACCTTTTGCAGCGCATCTGTCTTGGCCCCGGTGAGCGTGTCGAACTCGGTGATCGCCTCCAGCTCCTCACCAAAGAACGACAGCCGCCAGCCGCGATCTTCCAGATGGCTGGGCCAGATCTCCAGGCTGTCGCCGCGCACCCGGAACGAGCCGCGCTGGAACGCGGCGTCGTTGCGGCGGTATTGCTGTGCCACCAGGTCGGCCATCACCGCGCGCTGGTAATACTCGCGCCCGACCTCCAGATCCTGGGTCATCGCGGTGTAGGTCTCGGGGGATCCGATGCCGTAGATGCAGGACACACTGGCAACGATGATCACATCGTCACGTTCCAGAAGCGCGCGGGTGGCCGAATGGCGCATCCGGTCGATCTGTTCGTTGATCTGGCTTTCTTTCTCGATATAGGTGTCGGACCGCGCGACATAGGCCTCGGGCTGGTAATAGTCGTAGTAGCTGACGAAATATTCGACGGCGTTACCGGGAAAGAAGCCTTTGAATTCGCCATAAAGCTGCGCCGCAAGCGTCTTGTTGGGGGCCAGGATGATGGCCGGGCGCTGTGTTTCCTCGATCACCTTGGCCATGGTGAAGGTCTTGCCCGAACCGGTGACACCCAACAGCACCTGATCCTGTTCGCCGTCATTCACACCCGCTGCCAGTTCGGCGATGGCGGTGGGTTGATCGCCCGAGGGCGTGAATGTGGTCTCCATGACAAAGGGCTTGCCGCCCTCCAGTTTGGGCAGATCGCGATTGGGCGCGGCGGTGGCCATGGGCGAGATGGTCTGGGACATGGGTGATTCCTTTGGGCAGCCTCTCTAGAATGATCTTATTTTGTTCCGGTTCAAGACCCGCTGCTGACAGGGTTTGGCAGTAGCATCAGCGCCTTGCGGATTTCGCGAAAATTTTAGGCGTATTTGCGGGGAATTGGCCGGGCAATTGTCTTGCCGCGCGCGCGCAGGCGGGCGTAGGTTGATCCCTGCAAGCAACATAACGATTGCCAGCCGGCCCCGCACCACCCACCCCACCCCTCGCTCCACGGGGTCCGGCTGGCAATCTGCTTTCCCCAATCCCCCCCTGTGACCAGAATGCCCGTTGCATCAGGCGGCATGTTTCGGGATAAGATGACCCGGTGACAGCGAAGGAGACCGCCCCGATGCGCGCGCGAATCTACAAACCGGCCAGAACCGCCATGTCGTCGGGCACGGCCAAGACCAAGACCTGGGTTCTGGACTTTGCGCCGGCCGAACGCCGCCAGGTGGATCCGCTGATGGGCTGGACCGGCTCGGGCGATATGAACGCGCAGGTCAAACTGCGGTTCGACAGCGCCGAGGCGGCGGAGGATTACGCGCGCACCCACGGCATCGAGGCCGTGGTCATCCAGCCGAAAAAGCGCAAGACCAATCTGCGCCCCGGCGGCTATGGCGACAATTTCGCGACCTACCGGCGTCAGGTCTGGACGCATTGACCCGGTCGGGCGCTCGGCCCGGTTTTCAGGAAAGAACCTCTGCGGCAATCTCAAGCCGCTTGCATCCGCCGTCTGCCTTGCGCAATTAGGGGGCCAGCGGTCCCGTAGCTCAACTGGATAGAGCAGCTGACTTCTAATCAGCAGGTTCGGGGTTCGAGTCCTCGCGGGATCGCCAGATTATGTGCCACATCGGGGCCGCACCGGATCTGGTGTCGCCCGGGCGGTGGCGGGGCTATTCCGGTTGGACCATCGCGGCTTCCCATTCGCGCAGAAATTGCTGCCGTTTCAGTCGGTCGAGATAAACCAGAAGCCCCGGGCCAAGCGTGATCGGGCGCAGGCTGGCATTGCCGGATAATCCGTCAGGCGTAATGCCGGGATAGGCAAAAGCCCCGTCCGCGCCCAACCAGGAGCTCTGGATCAGATGATCGACAAAGCGCCCGGCCTCAGTGGGGTATTCGGCGCTCTCGGGGATCAGAACGGTGCGCAGCATCACGGTGGTGAAATCCTCGGGCGCGATGATGTAGATCGCGTCGTGCAGATCGTCGCGCGCCTGCGCGTAGGAGCCAAGAACGTTATAGGCCACCGCGATGCGCCCGGCGGCCACGTCTTCGATCATGTCGCTTGAGCAACAATAAAGCTGCGTCTGAAGCCCGCCCATGACCTCGGCCAACCGCCAGAAGGTTTCCGATGTGCGGCCATCCTGGGTGGCAAAGAGATAGCCAAGCCCGCTGGAGCGGACATCGTAGGTGCCGATGCGCCCGGCAAACCGGTCCGGGTTGTCGCGCAGGAGGGCGATCAGTTCCTGCCTGGTGCGTGGCAGCGGCAGGCCGTCAAACGCCGCCCGTGACAGCACGATTGTGGCCGGTTCCTGGGTAAAGGCAAAAACCTGATCGTGCCAGCGCGCCCAAGGCGGCAGCGCCCGGGTCTGATCCGAGGCATAGGGCTGGGCCAGGCCATCATTGGAAAGCTTTACCTGCAAATCCATCGCGCTGGAAATGGCCAGATCAAAGGATGCGCCCTCCTCGGCCAGCGCCACCATGATCTCGGACGAGCTGACGACGTGGTAGGCTATGGATATGCCGGGGTTTTCTGCCTGGAACGCGGCGATGAACGGGGCGAACAGCTCGGTATCGGCGGTCGAGATGACGCGCAGTTCGACCGTTTCGTTTTCAGCCGGAAACTGCACCAACTCTTCCGTCTCGAAGGCCGCCAAGGGCAGCGCCCAGAGGCTCAGCGCAAGGGAAACGATAAGGTGACGCATGCGCCGGGGCCTCCTTCATTATTGTGCATCTCAAGGTGGCCGTCATGGGCGCGGGCAACCTCATCGGCGATGGTCAGGCCCAGGCCCGAGCCGACCACGCCGCTGGCATTATCGCCGCGCGCGAAACGGCCCGTCAGGGGCGTGGCATCGGCCTGCGGAAAGCCGATGCCCTGATCGCGGATCATCAGCCGGGCAAAGGCCCCGTCCTGGCTGATCGAGACCTCGATCCGGGTCTCGGGCGGGGCGTATTTGATGGCGTTATCCAGCAGGTTGCGCACCGCGTTCTGGATCAGGATGGCGTCGCCCATCACGGGGCCCGTCTGACCTTGCGCAAACCTGATTTCCATATCCTTCAGCTCGGCCACCGGGCGCAGCCGGTCGACCAGTTCGCCGGTCAGGGCGTTCAAATCCGCCGGCTCAAGCTCCAGCTGATCGGCGCGCAGCGCCACCATGGCATGATCCAGCAACTGCCCGGCGGCGCGGCTGCTTTCGTCAATGGCGCGGATCATTTCGCGCAAGGAGCGGCGGTTTTCCTCCTTGTCGACGCGGCGCAGGGTGTTTTCGGCATGGGCGCGGACGGTGGCCAGCGGCGTGCGCACCCTGTGCGCGGCTTCGGCGATGAAATCCTCGGTCCGGTTCAGCGCCGTCGACAGGCGCCCGATCAGACTGTTGAGCGAGCGCACCAGCGGCTGCATCTCGCTGGGCATTTCGGCCTCGACCGGGCGCAGATCCTGCGGCCCCCGGCGCGAGACCGATCCCGCCAGCCGCCGCAGCGATCCCGCCGTGACCTGGCCCGCCAGAACCGCCAGAACAGCCGAGGCCGCGAAAAAGCCTAGACCTAGATAAACCGCCATGCGCGAGATCCGTTGCAGCGTTTCCGCTTGCGCATCACGGGTCTGCCCGACGGTCACCGCGATCTCAATCGGCGCGCCATCGACCGAGAGGCGGCGGGTGGCCGTTACGACACGCAGGGTCTCATTGCGATAGGGCAGGGTGGCGAAACCCGGCGTGGTTTCGGGCAGGTCGTCATAACCGGTCAGGACCGCGCCATCCTGCAGGATCCGGTAAAACACGCGGTCATCATTGGCATTGTCCAGCATGGTAAAGGCCGAATAAGGGATATCGACGGTAACATCGCCCGAGGCCACCGAGACCGCGTCGAGGATGGAGGCGACCGAGGCCGACAGGATACGGTCCTGCGATTCCGCGCCGATCTGGCGGGCAAACCCCGAGACGATCAGAAAAAGAACCACCGCCAGAACCGCCGCGCTGGTCAATAGCTGCAGCGTCAGGCGGCGGCGGATCGAGGGGCGGGTGCCGAAGGTCAGCCTCATGGCACGGCCAACCGGTAGCCGAGGCCGCGCACCGTGACGATGGAGACCTCGGACCCCTCCAGATGCCGGCGCAGGCGCCCGACATAGACCTCGATCGCGTTTTCCGAGACATCCTCGTCATAGGAAAACAGCCGGTCCACCAGTTTCGGTTTCGGGATGATCTGGCCCGGCGCGGCAAAGAAAACCTCCAGCAGGCGCAATTCCCGGTTGCGCAATGTGATGGCCCGGCCCTCGACCGTCAGGGTGCCGGCCAGCGGGTCGAAAGCAGCGTTTCCGAATCGGATCCGGTTGGTCGCCGTGCCTGCCCGGCGGCGCAGAACCGCCCGGCAGCGCGCCTCAAGCTCGGCAAAATCGAAGGGTTTCGAGATATAATCATCGGCCCCCATATCCAGCGCGCCGACCCTGTCAGAAACCTCCGATCGCGCCGTCAGAACGATGACCGGGGTGGTGGCCCCACGGGCGCGCTGGGCGTTCAGAAAGCTGCGGCCATCGCCATCGGGCAGCATAATATCCAGCAAAATCAGGTCGTAATCCGTGGTTGCAACGAAATCGCCCGCGGTCTCCAGATCGGCGGCATGGTCGACGACATGGCCATCATGGGCCAGCCGGTCCAGAACGGCGGCGGCCAGTTGGGCGTTATCCTCGACAAGCAGAAACCGCATGGCCCCCGGCCCCTCCCCGGGCTTTGCGTGACAGGTAAGTGTCAGGTTCAGGTGCTGATCTTGAGACATGGGCAGGCCTGCCCTGCTTTGTCAAACTGGGAGGACAACAATGACAAAATTGAATTTGACCCGCCGGGCCTTTGCGGCTGCGGCGGTGGCAACCATGAGCCTGGGTGCCCCGGCGCTTGCCGATGAAAACCAGGTCTTGGACAGCATCCACTTTCTGATCCCCGGCGGTGCCGGCGGCGGCTGGGATGGCACGGCACGCGGCACCGGCGAGGCGCTGACCGGGGCCGGTCTGGTCGGTTCGGCCAGCTACGAGAACATGTCGGGCGGCGGCGGTGGCGTGGCCATCGGCTATCTGATCGAAAACGCCGAAAGCCAGTATGGCACGCTGATGGTGAACTCCACCCCCATCGTGATCCGGTCGCTGACGGGGGTGTTCCCCTACAACTTCTCGGATCTGACGCTGGTTGCGGGCACTATTGGCGACTATGCCGCTATCGTGGTGAACACCGACAGCGACATCCAGTCGATGGATGACCTGCTGACCGCCTTCCGGGCCGACATGCAGGGCACGGCCATTGGCGGCGGCTCGGTTCCCGGCGGCATGGATCACCTGGTTGCGGCCATGGTGATGCAGGCGGCGGGCGAGGATCCGCTTGGCGTGACCTATATCCCCTATGACGCAGGCGGGGCTGCAATGGCGGCGCTGTTGTCGGGTGAGATCGCGGCACTGTCGACGGGCTTTTCCGAGGCGGTCGATCTGGCCAATGCGGGCGAAGTGCGTATCATCGGCGTGACCTCGTCCGAGCGCGTGGATGCCTATCCTGACGCGCCGACGCTGATGGAGCAGGGGATCGACACGACCTTTGTGAACTGGCGCGGCTTCTTTGGCGCCCCGGGCATGCCCGAGGATCAGGTTGCCGCTTATCAGGCTGCGCTGACGGCGATGTATGACACGCCCGAATGGGAAGAAGTCCGGGCCCGCAACGGTTGGGTCAACATCCTCAATTCCGGCGATGATTTCCGCGCCTTCCTGGAAGAGCAGGAAACCGTGATCGGTGATCTGATGCGTGCGCTGGGCTTCCTCTGAGGCGGCACGCGATTATCGGCCGCGTCCCGGGTTTGGCCTGGGGCGCGGCTTTTTCAAACAACGACCGGTCGCAGGCGATGCGCCGGTTCTGCGGGAGGGGACAATCCCATGGCGCTCGACCGGTGGATCGCATTGGTGATCCTGATCATTACCCTGGCCTACGGATATGGCGCGTTTTTCACCATGGATGCGGGCCTGCCGCCCTTCATGCAGCGCAATCCGGTCTGGCCCTCGACCTTCCCCAAGGTTCTGTCGGTCATGGCGACCCTTGCCGCGCTGGTCATTCTGCTGGGGTTGGAAAAGCCCGCAACGGAACCCGGCGCGCAGGATATCAATTACCGCAAGCTGGGCGATTACAAAATCGGCCAGGCGCTGACGCTGCTGGGGCTGATGGTGGCTTATGCGCTGCTGTTGCGCCCGGCAGGGTTCTTGCTGTCGACCACCGGCTTTCTGGTCATCGGAGCGATGGTTCTGGGCGAACGCCGGTTCCTTGTCCTCTTGCCGGTTGCTGTGATCGCGGCGGGGTTCATCTGGTATCTGGTGCAGGAGGTGCTGGGCATTTTCCTGCGCCCCTGGCCGTTCTTCATGGGAGTGTGAGGCAATGCTTGAAGGATTGATGATCGGCCTTTCGACGGCTTTTTCGCTCACCAACCTCCTGATGGTCATCGGCGGCTGCCTGATCGGCACGTTTATCGGCATGTTGCCGGGGCTGGGGCCGATGTCGATCATCGCCATCATGATCCCGGTGGCGATTTCCATCGGCGATCCGTCGGCGGCGCTGATCCTGCTGGCGGGCGTCTATTACGGGGCGATCTTTGGCGGCTCGACCTCATCCATTCTGATCAACGCGCCGGGGGTCGCATCGACCGTTGCCACCAGCTTTGATGGCTACCCGCTGGCGCGGCAGGGCAAGGCCGGCAAGGCGCTGACCGTGGCCGCGATCTCATCCTTCAGCGGCGGCACGATCGGGGCCATCCTTCTTATGATTTTCGCGCCGATGCTGGCCTCGGTCGCGCTGTTGTTTCATTCGGCGGAGTATTTCGCGCTGATGGTGGTGGGGTTATCGGCCATTGCGGCCTTTGCGGGTACCGGTAATGTGGCCAAGGCGCTTTTGATGACGCTCCTGGGCCTGATCATGGCCACCGTCGGCGAAGGCGCGCTGTTTAATCTGCCGCGCTTCACCATGGGCATCATGGATCTGCAATCGGGATTTGGCTTTATCACGCTGGCCATGGCGATGTTTGCCCTGCCGGAGGCCATGTATCTGGTGCTGGACCCGAGCCGGTCATCGGATGGCGGCCCGGGGGGTGACATCAAGGAGCTGCGCATTTCGCGCGCCGAGGCGAAACAGATCGCGCCGGTCATTGGCCGGCAATCGGTTCAGGGGTTTCTGATCGGCGTGCTTCCGGGGGCAGGGGCGACCATCGCATCGTTCCTTGGCTACGCGGTGGAGCGCAACATTGCGCCCAAGGAGGAACAGGATGAGTTTGGCAAAGGGTCGCTGAAAGGCCTGGCCGCACCGGAATCGGCCAATAACGCGGCTGCCACGGGATCGTTCGTTCCGCTCCTGACGCTCGGCATTCCGGGATCGGGGACCACGGCCATCCTGTTGGGCGCGCTGATTGCACTCAATGTCAGCCCCGGCCCGCGCCTGATGGTTGATGAGCCGCAGATTTTCTGGGCGGTGATCGCCTCGATGTATATCGGCAACCTGATCCTGCTGATCCTGAACCTGCCGCTTATACCCTATATCGCCAAGGTGCTGGCTGTGCCTCGCACTTTCCTGATCCCATTCATTTTGTTCTTCACCCTGATGGGGGCCTATATCGGGCAGAACAACGCCACCGAGCTGTTGATCCTTGTCGGGTTTGGCATCTGTGCCACCATCCTGCGATTTGCCGATTACCCGCTGGCCCCGCTGTTGATCGGGTTCATTCTGGGTTCGATGCTGGAGGACAATTTCAGCCGCGCGATGCAGCTATATGGCGGGATCGGGTTCATTCTGGAGCGACCCATGACGCTGGGTCTGCTGGTTTTGGCCGTGGCACTGGTGGTTGTCCCGAGTTATCGCGCGCGGAGGGCGCGGGCGCGGGCCAAGGGCGTCGCCGACGGGGATTGATCGGTTTCGCGGCCTTTGGCCGCGACCGGGAAACGCGCGGCCTCGGGCCCCTGGTGGGGCCGCTCGGGCCGCGCGTGGCTGCCGCAGGGAAGGGGCCGGGAGGCCGGTTTTCGCGGCTGGGGTTGGAGCCTCCGGCGGGAGTATTTGCACAAAGAAGAAGGCCGGGCCTCAGTAAGCGTTTCGTGCGCTGCGATCGGGTGAGAGGCTTTGCTGCTGGCGTTCCACCAAGAGCTCGATTGCGTCGGCCAGGTGGATTTCGGCGATGTTGTAATCGCCGCGTGCCACGCGCAGGCGGTGGGCTTCGATCATGACATCGGCATGGGTGCAGCCAACCGGCGGCTCGAAACGGTAGGAGGCCAACTCGATGAGCAGGCCCATCGGATCCTTGAAATAGATCGAATCCATGAAGCCGCGATCCTTGGGGCCGGAATGCTCGATACCGCGTTCGTCGAGGCGTTCGACAGCTTGGGAAAACGTGGCCTTTGAGACGTTTATGGCCAGGTGATGCACGCAACCCGGTTCCGTTGGTGTGCGGCGCGAGTCGGGTTTGCGCGCCTCGTTGGTAAAGACGGTAATCAGCCGACCATCACCGGGGTCGAAATAGAGATGGCCTTCGCCGGGATTGTCCAGATTGGGTTGGTCGAAGATGAAGGGCATGCCGAGCAGGCCCTCCCAGAAATCGATCGAGGTCTGGCGATCTGCCCCCGTCAGAGTGATGTGATGCACGCCTTGTGCCTGGAGTTTGCGCATGAAGTTCCTCCCCGTTTGTCCGGGAAAGATATCGGATTTGGGCGAGAAACCTACCCTTTCATCTTGGGAAAAATACCTCTGGGGGTGCGGGGGGAGGATCCCCCCGCGGGTCGGCGCGGCGCAGCCGCGGCGAAACCCCTGTCAGCCTGCCGCGCGGGACTGGCGCTTTCGTTCATGCGGATCGAGGTAGCGCTTGCGCAGACGGATGGCGTTTGGCGTGACCTCGACCAGCTCGTCATCGTCGATATAGGCGATGGCCTGTTCCAGAGACATGGTGATCGGCGTGGTCAGGCGCACCGCCTCATCGGTGCCAGAGGCCCGCACATTGGTCAGCTTCTTGCCCTTTAGCGGGTTCACTTCCAGATCGTTTTCGCGGGAATGTTCGCCAATGATCATGCCAGTATAGATCGGGGCCTGCGCGCCGATGAACATCTTGCCGCGATCCTCCAGGTTCCACAACGCATAGGCCACCGAGACACCGTTTTCCATCGAGATCAGGACGCCGGCGCGGCGGCCGGGGATCGCGCCCTTGAAGGGGGCCCATTCATGGAACACGCGGTTCAGAACGCCGGTGCCGCGGGTGTCGGTCAGAAATTCACCGTGATACCCGATCAACCCGCGCGAGGGGATATGCGCGATGATGCGTGTCTTGCCCGCGCCCGCCGGTTTCATCTCGACCAGTTCGCCCTTGCGGGTGCCGGTCAGTTTCTCGATCACCGCGCCGGAATATTCGTCATCGACATCAATGGTGACCTCTTCGACCGGTTCCAGCTTGGTCTCGCCATCGTCGCGGAACAGAACCTGGGGGCGTGAGATGCTGAGCTCGAACCCTTCGCGGCGCATGTTCTCGATCAGAACGCCCATCTGCAATTCGCCCCGGCCCGCGACCTCGAACGCCTCGCCGCCCGGCGTGTCGCTGATCTTGATGGCGACGTTTGATTCTGCCTCTTTCATCAGGCGTTCGCGGATCACGCGGGACTGGACCTTTTTGCCGTCCCGGCCCGCCAGCGGGCTGTCATTGATACCGAAGGTCACGGTGATGGTGGGCGGGTCGATCGGCTGCGCTTCCAGCGGATCATCGACGGCCAGCGCGCAGATCGTATCAGCCACAGTGGCCTTGGACATGCCCGCCAGGCTGACGATATCGCCGGCCTGTGCCTCGTCGATATCCTGTTGCGCGAGCCCCCGGAACGCCTGAATGCGGGTGACGCGGAATTGTTCGATTTTCTGGCCGTGGCGGGTCAGCGCCTGCACGGTGGCCCCGACCTTGAGCTTGCCCGATTCGACGCGGCCCGTCAGCAGGCGGCCCACGAACGGGTCGGACCCAAGTGTGGTCGCCAGCATGCGAAAATCTTCGTCCTTGCGGGCGATCTGGCGCGGCTTGGGGACATGGTTGACGATCAGGTTGAAGAGCGCGTGCAGATCCTTGCGCGGCCCGTCCAGATCGGCATCGGCCCATCCGGAGCGGCCCGAGGCATACATATGCGGAAAATCCAGCTGATCCTCATCGGCATCGAGCGAGGCGAAGAGGTCAAAGCATTCATCCAGCGCGCGGTCGGGTTCGGCATCGGGTTTGTCGACCTTGTTCAGCACCACGATAGGCCGCAGGCCTAGCGCCAGCGCCTTGGAGGTCACGAATTTGGTCTGAGGCATCGGGCCCTCGGCCGCATCAACCAACAAAACGACCCCATCGACCATGGAAAGGATACGCTCCACCTCGCCGCCGAAATCGGCGTGGCCGGGCGTGTCGACGATGTTGATGCGGGTGCCCTTCCATTCAACCGATGTGGGCTTGGCAAAGATCGTGATGCCGCGTTCGCGTTCCAGATCATCGCTGTCCATCGCGCGTTCGGCCACGGCCTGATTCTCGCGAAAGGCACCGGATTGTTTTAAGAGCTCGTCAACCAGCGTGGTCTTGCCGTGGTCAACATGTGCGATAATCGCAATATTGCGAAGGTCCATGAGGAGAAGCCTTGAAAAATAGGAGTTGGCCCGGCGTTACAATGGCCGGGCTGCAATGGCCAGAGCAAAACTCCTGCAAAAGAGGATTGCACATTCCTTGTGAGGAATTTGGCGCGCCGTCAATCGCGCGGGCGCAGGCGCACCACGACATCGACCTTGGCGACCTCGTAGCCTTCGGGCGGGGTGGGCAGGCTCGCGATTTTTAACTCGGAATTGGCGGCGTCGATCAGGGTGCCGTCCTCTTCAAAGTAGAAATGCGGGTGGTCATCCATGCGGGTGTCAAAATAGGAGCGTGTGCCGTCAACGGTCACCTCCTGCACCAGGCCGGCCTCGCAAAAGGCGCGCAGCGTGTTGTAGACGGTGGCCAGCGACACTTTTTCGCCCGCCGACACACTGGCCGCGTGCAGGCCTTCGGCCGTCACGTGCCGGTCCTGCCCATCGCCAACCATCAGCGTTGCCAACGACAGGCGCTGACGCGTCGGGCGCAGATCGGCCTGGGCCAGCCATTTTGTGCTGCGTTCAAGCGCTTCGGGCGTCATCGGCAGGGTCATCCTTTTTATCCTAGTATGAATATAGGGGCCGGGGTCTACAATTTTCAATTGGAATCGCGATTTGCATGCTTAAGTTTGCGGCCAGGTGTTACCTTGCTTCTGCATCGCCACGAGTGCTAGGTGAGGACGGATTTCGGGCGGCAGGGCCCGTGGCTACGATATGAAGGGCAGGGGTTAATGGCTGGATATCCCACGAGTTTCGACCGGGACGATCTGTTGAAATGCGCGCGCGGAGAGCTCTTTGGCCCCGGCAATGCGCAATTGCCGGAACCGCCGATGCTGATGATGGACCGGATCACCGATATTTCGGGCGATGGCGGCGCGCATGGCAAAGGTCATGTGATCGCCGAGTTCGACATCGATCCCGACCTGTGGTTTTTCGGCTGCCATTTCCCCGGCAACCCGATCATGCCCGGCTGTCTGGGTCTTGACGGGCTGTGGCAGCTGACCGGGTTCAACCTGGGCTGGCGTGGCTGGCAGGGGCGCGGCTATGCGCTTGGTGTGGGCGAGGTCAAGCTGACCGGCATGGTGCGCCCTGATCGCAAGATGCTGACCTACAAGATCGATTTCACCAAGGCATTGCAGACCCGCCGTCTGACGATGGGGGTTGCCGATGGCATCGTCGAGGCCGATGGTGAGGTGATTTATCAGGTCAAGGACATGAAGGTCGCGCTGTCGGCCTCTTGACCCTTGGAAAGGGAGTGCGTGAATGCGCCGAGTAGTTGTCACCGGGTTGGGGATCGTTTCCTCGATCGGAAATAACGCCGAGGAAGTTACGGCAAGCCTGCGGTCGGGCCGGTCGGGGATCGTAGCCAGCCCCGAGATGACGGAACACGGGTTCCGCAGCCGGGTCGCGGGCACGCTCAAGATCGACCCCAAGGAACATGTCGACAAACGCAGCTTGCGGTTCATGGGGCCGGGCGCGGCCTATGCCCATATCGCCATGACCCAGGCCATCGCCGATGCCGGTCTGACCGAAGATGACGTGGTAAACCCGCGCACCGGTCTGGTGGCCGGATCGGGCGGGCCATCGACCAGCGCCATGTTGACCGCGCATCAGGCGGTACTGTCATCCGGTGCCACCAAGCGGATCGGGCCTTTCGCGGTGCCCAAATGCATGTCTTCGACGATCTCGGCCAACCTGGCGACGGCGTTCAAGATCAAGGGCATCAATTATTCCATCACCTCGGCCTGTTCGACCAGCCTGCATTGCATCGGCAATGCGGCCGAACAAATCATGATGGGCAAGCAGGATGTGATGTTTGCCGGCGGCGGTGAGGAACTGGACTGGACGCTCTCGTGCCTCTTTGACGCGATGGGCGCGATGTCGTCAAAGCGCAACGATCAGCCCGAAGCCGCAAGCCGGGCCTTCGATGCGGATCGCGACGGGTTTGTCATCTCGGGCGGCGGCGGCATCGTGGTGCTGGAGGATCTGGAACACGCGCAGGCGCGCGGGGCCACGATCTATGCCGAGGTAACCGGATTTGCCGCCACATCGGACGGGCATGACATGGTCGCGCCTTCGGGCGAGGGCGGTGAACGGGCCATGCGGCTGGCATTGCAGAGCCTGCCCGAGGGCCGCAAGGTCAGCTATATCAACGCCCACGGCACCTCGACGCCGGTTGGCGATGTTGGCGAGGTTGACGCCGTGCGCCGGGTCTTTGGCGCAGGCGCGGTGCCGCCGATCAGCTCAACCAAATCCATGACCGGCCACGCCCAGGGGGCGGCGGGCGCGTTGGAGGCTATTTTTTGCCTCCTGATGCTCAAGGGCGATTTCATCACCCCGTCGATCAATGTCGACACGCTGGCCGAGGGCATCAACCCCGGCGAGGTCGCCACCGAATTTGTGGCCGATGCGGGGCTCGATACCGTCATGACCAACAGTTTCGGCTTTGGCGGCACCAACGGCTCCATGCTGCTTTCCAGGTTTAACGGGTAATCCCATGGCAAATTTGATGAACGGAAAACGCGGGCTGGTGATGGGGGTTGCCAATGACCGCTCGATCGCCTGGGGCATCGCAAAGGCGCTGCACGAAGAAGGCGCGGAGCTGGCCTTTTCCTATCAGGGCGATGCCTTTGGCAAACGGGTCAAACCGCTGGCCGAACGTCTGGGCGTCGATCTGCTGGTCGATGTTGACGTGACCGATGATGCCAGCCTGGACGCCTGTTTCAACCGGATCGGCGAGGAATGGGGCAAGCTGGATTTCGTGGTCCATGCCATCGCCTTTTCCGACAAGAACGAGCTGGCGGGCCGGTTCATCGACACCACGCGCGACAATTTCCGCAATTCGCTGACCATCTCATGCTATTCGCTGATCGACGTGGCGCGCCGGGCCGAGCCTTTGATGACGGGTGGCGGCACTATCCTGACGCTGACCTATATGGGATCGAACCGGGTGACACCGTTTTACAACGTGATGGGCGTGGCCAAGGCGGCACTGGAAAGCGCGGTGCGCTATCTGGCCAACGATATGGGGCCCAATGGCATTCGGGTGAACGCGATATCGCCGGGGCCGATGAAAACCCTGGCGGGGGCCGCAATATCGGGGGCCCGGCGCACGTTCAACACGGCACGCGACAACGCGCCCCTGCGCGATAATGCGACGCTGGAGGCGATCGGCGGTACCGCTGTCTACCTGGCCTCCGATCACGGGGCCTGCACCACGGGCGAGATCATCAATGTCGATGGCGGCTATCACGTGTTGGGCATGATGCAGCCGGAGAACCTCTAGCGTCAGGGCCCAATGCGCCTGCCCCGCGGGTGTGACAGGCTTTTCCGCAGGCAAGGCGCAGGGCCTCTGGAAACCCGTTGGATTTCAAAGGCCTGCGGTGCCGCCCGAGCGACGCCGCGCGCCCCGTCACCCGCGCGTGTACATGCCCTCATAGATCGGCGCGAGGGTTTCGTCCTGAAAGAGAGACGAGACCGAGGTGCCGCTCCAGGTGTTCAGGATGGCCTGCGCAAACATCGGGGCCATCGGCACGATGCGGATATTCGGGGCGGCGCGGGTGGCCTCGGTGGCCTCGATCGAATCGGTGATAACCAGCGATTTCATCACCGATTTGGTGATCCGGTCCTGCGCCGGGCCCGACAACACGCCATGCGTGATATAGGCATGCACCTCGGCGGCACCCTGTTCCATCAGCACCTCGGCCGCCTTGCACAAGGTCCCGGCCGTGTCGCAGATGTCATCGACGATGATGCATTTCTTGCCCGTGACATTGCCGATCACGGTCATCTCGGCCACTTCGCCGGCCTTTTCGCGGCGCTTGTCGACGATAGAGAGCGGCGCGTTGATCCGCTTGGCCAGTTCGCGGGCGCGCGCGACGCCGCCGACATCGGGCGAGATCACCATGATATCGTCGGTTGCGCCCTGGAAATGATGCAGGATATCCAGCGCAAAGACCGGCGAGGCATAGAGGTTGTCGACCGGAATATCGAAAAAGCCCTGGATCTGGGTGGCGTGCAGGTCCATCGTCAGAAC
>Ga0316207_10001056_pt1 | contig 36859 bp, 36 predicted proteins | sample 6weekpyrite_MG_FD_204943 | JGI IMG/M metagenome (GOLD analysis project Ga0316207, IMG submission 204943) | Microbial mat bacterial communities from mineral coupon in-situ incubated in ocean water Damariscotta River, Maine, United States -... | ecosystem: Environmental > Aquatic > Marine >... | reverse complement strand
AAGCGATGTCTGTTTTACAAGCGCGTTTACAACAAGCTGAAGATGAAAAGCGTCGTAGTGAAGAAGAATCATCTCGTCGTAATTTAGTTGCCAGTGGCGATCGTTCTGAGCGCATTCGTACTTATAACTTTCCTCAAGGACGCATGAGTGATCATCGTATTAACTTAACTCTTTATCGCTTAAATGAAATTATGGAAGGCAGTTTACAGTTGATTATGGAGCCGATCATGCAAGAAAATCAGGCTGACCTATTAGCCGAGCTTGCTGAGCAAAACTAATTTAGTGAATGTGCTGGTAGAAAAAGTGGTATTACAAAGACATCAGCTGCGTTTAGTCGGTGATAATTCCCTTGTGAACTTAGTTGAACAAGGGCGGTTGCTACTCAACGAAAGTTCAGATAGTGCGAAACTTGATGCTGAAATTTTATTATGCTTTGTGCTCAATAAAGAGCGTAGTTATCTACTGACATGGCCTGATAAGTGTCTTGATGATAAGCAGCTACTAAATTTTATAACCTTATTGGTGCGCCGTATTCAAGGTGAGCCGATTGCTTATATTACCGGGGTGAAAGAATTTTGGTCATTGCCATTAATGGTATCAAAAGCAACACTTATTCCTCGGCCAGATACTGAAACTTTAGTTGAACTTGTCCTTGAACACTATGATATGCAAGACAATGTTTGTTGCCTAGATTTAGGAACAGGTACAGGGGCAATTGCTTTAGCACTAGCAAGTGAAAAACCAGTATGGCAGATTGATGCTATTGACTTTAATGCTGATGCCGTACAACTTGCTGTTGAAAACGCTCAAAATACAGGCTTAACGCAGGTAAATATTTACCAAAGTGATTGGTTTGCTAATATAGATGCTCTGCGTAAATTTGATGTCATTGTTTCAAACCCTCCGTATATCGACAGTGAAGATGAAAATTTGAATCAAGGTGATGTACGCTTTGAACCCAAGTCAGCATTGGTTGCTAATGAACAGGGTTTAGCTGATATTAAGCATATTGCTGGGTGTGCACGCAGCTTTTTAGCTCAACAAGGAAAGTTGTTTTTTGAACATGGTTTTGATCAAGGTCTTGCCGTTCGCGATATATTAACTGCTTTAGGTTATGAGAACGCGCAAACCAGACAAGATTTAAATGGTCATGATCGTGTTACATGGGCTACTTTTTCAACATAGCAATTACTAAATAATAACAATAATAGGATTTAATCATGTTTAAACATCTACATATGACATTAGCTGTGCTTAGTATTAGCTTATTTACTTTGCGCTTTATTTGGCTATTAGCTAATTCAACAAAGTTACAAGCTAAATGGGTGAAAATTACACCGCATATTATTGACACCTTACTGTTGTCTTTGGGGATCACCATGGCAGTTCAGTATTCCATCAATCCAATGGAGCAATTATGGCTAGGTGAAAAATTATTAGCTGTAATCGCGTATATTTTTACTGGTTATTACACGCTAAAACTGGCTCGAAATAAGTCAATGCAAATTATTGGCTATTTAGGCGCAATGGGTTGGGTTATGCTAATTGTTAGATTGGCTATGACCCGTGAGCCAATGTTTTTCTTATAATTTCTATGTTTATCAATAAAATTTTATTAAAAAGTAGTTAAAAGTTTTATGAATACATTATTACTGTCTGAGCTAAAATCGCAACAAAAGGATTTATTGCAAACCTTAGTGATGCTTGAAGAGTATGTTTTTCAAGTTAGTCAAACTGAATGTCAAAACCAAGGTGCTGAGCAGTCATTCAATAGCTTAGAGATTATTATTGAACAATGCCAAGCCGTTATTGCTGAGGTGGAGTCACCGTTAGAGCAAGCGGAAATTTTATTAAATGAGTTGTTTTATCAACACTTATTTATTGACCAACATAAAACTGCTTGGTCATCAGAGTCTTTTAAAATAGCATCAAGTCTGAATCAACGGTTAATGTCTCCTATCGTTAAAGCCGCCTTTGTTTGCGAAATAATTCAAGCGTGCGGTTTTCATGCGGATATGGTTTTTGTGCCAAGTAAAGTTATGGTGCGTATTAATTGTGATGATAGCTATGCCATTATTTTTGATGCTGTAACTGGTGAGTCTTTAAACTGGCATGAATTGGATCTTCGTTTGGATGATTTAGATGGTGATCCGAGTCAACATGAGTTAGCTAATATGAATCGTCAAGCTATATTAGTTGAATATTTAAGCTCATTGAAAACAGCGTTAATTCGCGAGCAGTTATTTGATAAAGCGCTACTTTGTGTTGACTTATTACTGTCATTAAACCCTGACGACCCATTGCAGCGCCGTGATAGAGGCTTTTTGCTTCACCAATTAGATTGCTTTAAAGTGGCAGTAGACGATTATCGCTATTTTGTTGAACAGTGCCCAAAAGATCCGGCGGCGCAGTTATTAAAAATTCAACTTGATAAAATTACCGTCAGTGAACCAATATTCCACTAATATTAGACTTCTTTAAAAAATAAAAATAAAAATAAAAATAAAAATAAAAATAGGAAAATAAATGTCTGCACCATTAACCGCTCCACTAGCAATGCCATTAATTACCAACGACGCCACTGTTTTAGGTTTGTTAGCATTAATTTTAGGCTTTGTTTTTTATAGCTCAAACAGTCAACACCCTATTTGGAAAAAGTTTTACCAATATGTTCCCGCATTGTTAATGTGTTATTTACTACCGTCTTTATTAAATACCTTTGGGATTGTTAGTGCTGATATTAGTCAAGTTGATGAAGTGGCAAAGTATTATTTATTGCCTGCCTGTTTGGTATTACTGACATTAAGTATAGATTTAAAGGCTATTGCGGCACTGGGTAATAAAGCGATTATTATGTTTCTAACCGGTACTGTCGGTGTTGTGATCGGTGGACCTATTGCTTTGTTAGTCATTTCTATGATTTGGCCTGAGCTATTAGGTGTTACAGGACCTGAAGCGGTCTGGCGAGGTATGGCAGCATTAGCGGGTAGTTGGATTGGTGGCGGTGCGAATATGCTTGCTATGAAAGAAATTTATGGCGCCGATGGCAAAATTTTCACCATTATGGTGACGGTTGATATTGTGGTTGCCAATATTTGGATGGCATGCCTGCTTTATCTTGCGGCGAATCATAAGCGCATTGATGTTAAAAGCGGCGCAGATACTTCAGGTATTGACAAGTTAATTGACAAAGTTGAGGCATTTGAAAAAGAACATGCCCGTCGTCCTGAACTTAAAGATTTGATTTTTATTGTTGCAATAGCTTTTGGCGCGGCAGGGTTTGCCCATTTAGCGGCAGATTTCTTAGTGCCATTTTTTAAAGTTAACTACCCAGAGTTAGAAAAATTCAGTTTGCATAGCAAATTATTTTGGATCATTGTTTTGGTGACAACCATTGGCTTGATAATGTCTTTTACTAAAGTACGGCAGTTAGAAGCGGTTGGTGCATCTAAAGTGGGCAGTAGTTTTCTTTACATTTTAGTTGCTACTATTGGCTTGCATATGGATATTACGCAAATAGTTGAAGCGCCAAAATATGTTGTTATTGGTTTGATCTGGATGGCAATACATGTGATTTTGCTATTTATTGTTGGCAAAATGATCAAAGCACCAATATTTTATTTAGCCGTAGGCAGCAAAGCCAATATTGGCGGCGCGGCATCAGCACCTGTTATAGCATCAGCGTTTCACCCATCGTTAGCGCCAGTTGGCGTATTATTAGCCGTATTAGGTTACGCGCTTGGAACATATATGGCTTGGATCACAGGGCAGTTGTTACGAATTATCGGTAGCTAACACCGTAGGCGGGAATTTATTCGCGCTTAAAATTCTTTATTAGATATTTGGTTAGGTAATTATTATGACAATTAAATCAGTTAACGTTAGTGCTATTGAAGTTGCTAACGATAAGCCATTCGTTTTATTTGGTGGTATGAATGTGCTTGAATCTCGTGATTTAGCAATGAAAATTGCTGAGCATTATGTAGAAGTCACGCAAAAACTAAATATTCCTTACGTATTTAAAGCATCATTTGATAAAGCAAATCGCTCGTCAGTACACTCATATCGTGGTCCTGGCTTAGATGAAGGCTTAAAGATTTTTGAAGAAATAAAATCTACCTTCAAGGTGTCAATTATTACTGATGTTCATGAACCTTATCAAGCTCAGCCCGTAAGTGAAGTTGTCGATGTTATTCAATTACCCGCTTTTCTTGCCAGACAAACCGATTTAGTGGTGGCAATGGCAAAAACAGGGGCGGTAATAAATGTCAAAAAACCTCAGTTTTTAGCCGCGCACGAAATGAAACATATCATTAATAAATTTAGTGAAGCTGGTAACGACAATGTCATACTTTGTGAACGTGGTAGTTGTTATGGTTACAATAACCTTGTAGTTGATATGTTAGCTATGGATGAAATGCGACATTACGCGCCTGTTATTTTTGATGCGACTCATGCATTACAAAAACCCGGTGGTCGTAGTGATAGTGCTGATGGTCGTCGCGCTCAAGCGGCTCAATTAACTCGCAGCGGCATGGCAATAGGTATTGCCGGTTTATTTATTGAAGCACACCCTGATCCATCTATGGCTAAGTGTGATGGGCCTTGTGCGTTACCACTTGACAAGCTTGAGCCATATTTAGCACAAATGAAAGCAATTGATGATCTAGTGAAAAGCTTTGCGCCATTAATCACGGATTAACCCGTGTAGACTAGGATGCTTGAGAACGGTCTAAACATAAAAGCTGTCGATTGACAGCTTTTTAATTTTTATCTTTTAGAAAAATGTGCGAGCATTTTTTGATGAGTAAACTCGTTAAGTTACTCACTGATAAGGGTTGCTTTAGTTAAACTAATAACTTGATCTTTATTAACTGAGTTTTTTTGATTAGTCATTGCTGACTCAGTATTACTAATAGTATTAACGGTATTAAAATCGTTATTAATTGTTAATGTTGAAAATGACAACTTTAAGCTGCTTTTTGCCGCTTCAATTAATTCTACTTGTTGTACTGGTTCAGTTTTAACTAGTTCAGATGCTTGTGCAATTGATGCAATGCCCGAAGCAAAATAAACCATAACAAGTGAAGTTGCTACAATAGCTAATTTGTAAGAGTATGCGTTAGAGTATTTCATAATTTTTCCTAAATTGACCTAATAATAAATAATTCATTTGCTGATAGATTTATTAGGACTTTTTCTCGCGCTTGCTCTATTGATAATGTATAAGAGGTGGGTTGGTAACACCGTATATGGTTATCAGTTGTTGAGCCTTGAGATGCTGTCCTTCATCTACGGTTGCTATAATACCCAAGCACCTGAAAAATTAAAAACGACAAATAATAATGTTATTCATTAGAAAAACTAATAGATAATTGTTATGCTGTATTTTTAGCTGTTTATTCAGTTTTTATCTTTTTATGTTAAATTAATAGTAGGTGTAACTTGGCTAGTAGACTCCCACCATTAAACGCTTTGCGGGCTTTTGAAGCATCAGCTAGGCAGTTGAGTTTTACGCGGGCGGCAGAAGAGTTATTTGTAACACAGGCGGCAGTAAGTCATCAAATAAAAGCTTTGGAAGAGCATTTGTCTATAAAATTGTTTATGCGAAAAAATCGTTCTTTACTGTTAACAGAAGAAGGGCAATCGTATTATCTCGATATTAAGGACATTTTTAATTCACTACATGAAGCTACAGACAAACTTTTAGCGCGTGGTGCTAAAGGGGCTATCACCGTAAGCTCTCAAGCTAGCTTTGCCATACAGTGGTTAGTACCAAGGCTAAGTGCTTTTAATGCTTTACACCCAGATATAGATGTTAGAATTAAAGCGGTAGATCAAGCCGAAAATTCATTAACCGAAGATGTTGATGTTGCCATTTATTATGGTCGAGGTCGTTGGCCTAATATTCATGCTGATAAATTGCACACCGAGTATTTAATTCCGGTTTGCTCGCCCTTATTGCAGCAAGAAAATGCCGCTAACGGTAAATCTCCCTTGTTAACTATTGATGATTTACAACATCATACCTTATTGCATGATACGTCTCGTAAAGATTGGAAACGCTGGTTCAAACAAGTGGGTGCTAAAGGGGTAAATGTAAACCATGGCCCTATTTTTAGTCACTCAGCTATGGTAGTTCAAGCTGCTATACACGGGCAAGGTGTTGCTTTGGCTTACAGTGTGTTGGCTCAGCCTGATATTGATGCAGGACGTTTGGTGTGCCCCTTTAATGATGTTTTAGTTAGTAAAAATGCTTATTTTGTTGTTTGTCGTGAAGCACAAAAAGAGATAGGCAAAATAGAAGCATTTAGAGATTGGTTACTTGATATGGTTGCTGCTGAGCAAGAAGAAGTAAAAAATGGGCAAATTTTATGACATCAATCATAACAAATAATGTAGAGAGCCCTATTGCACAGGTTATTTTTGCGCACGGCGCTGGCGCTGATATGAATCATGAATTTATGATGCTGATAACTCAATTGCTCAATAAAGATAATATAAACGTTTTAAGGTTTAACTTTCCTTATATGGATAGGCGTATTGAATTAGGTAAACGCTACCCACCAGACAGAATGCCTAAGTTGCTTGAGTGCTATCAGGAAGTTATTAATGATTATATTGCAAGCACTGTTGGCGAGAAAAATATACCGTTATTTATTGGTGGTAAGTCTATGGGGTCACGTGTGGCAGCAACACTTGCTGGTGAAGAACAAGTAGCAAAGCTTATTGACGGTATTTTCTGTTTAGGTTACCCATTTCATCCAACGAAAAAGCCTGAAAAACTGCGTTTAGAGCCATTGCAAAACACCCATAAAGCTATTTTGGTTGTACAGGGTGAACGTGACACTTTAGGTGCTCAAACTGAGGTTGAAGGCTATGATGTTTCAGCTTTATGCCGTTATGTTTTTCTAACTGATGGTGATCACAGCTTAAAACCTAGAGTAAAGTCAGGTTTTACTCATCAGCAACATATGGAACATGCTGTTCAAGTTATCGTTGACTTCATTAAAGGGAACAAAAACCATGAATAATGGGATTAAAGGAAAAATAATAAAATATTTAATGATTTTTGTTGGCATCAGTGGCTGCTTTTCTGTACTATTCGGCGCTTGGCTCGCTCATGCTGGTCAAGCATTTACGTTATATGAGCAATCAAGTCTCCATACCGCATTACAATACCAATTATTTCACACTTTGGGTTTGTTAGCTGCCTTGGTATGGGCGATCAGTAAATCGTCAACGACAGTACTTATTACAGCCTGTGTTGCATTTTTTCTTGGTATAGTGCTTTTTAGTGGCACTATTTATATCAAAACATTTTTCAGTATTGTCATTATTGGCAAACTAACTCCCTTTGGCGGAATATCTTTAGCAATAGCTTGGGGATTACTGTCACTTGAAGGTATAAAAAAATTATGACTTCCATTGTATTATATTGTCGTCCCGGCTTTGAAAAAGAGTGTGGTGCCGAAATTCAAGAGAAAGCCGCTTGGAATGAAATGTATGGCTATTTAGAATTGAAAAAAAATCAGGGTTTGGTTTTTTTTCATTTACATGATCCTGCTCATGGTGAAGCGCTTATAAAAAAATTGCCGCTTAAACGCCTGATTTTCACTCGGCAGTGGTTTGTAACGCTCACTGAAATAATTGAATTGCCTGATTATAACCGTGTTGAAGCAATTGTTGAGGCGTTAGGAAGTGATTGGCAATATGATGATTTACGCATGGAAACTGCAGATACTAATGATGGTAAAGCGTTAAGTAAATTTTGCCGTAAATTGTCTGTGCCATTGCGTCAGGGTTTGAGAAAAGAAAAGGTATTAACAGGCAAAGGATCTGAGTTCAAAGCAGAACAAGGCGGCTCAATATTACATGCACTTTTTCTCTCTGGTCAAGAAGTCATTTTAGGCTTTTCATTAGCACAAAATAGTTCAGCACATGTCATGGGGATCCCGCGCCTTAAGTTCCCTAGCCTTGCACCGAGTCGTTCAACCTTAAAACTAGATGAAGCTTTTTTATACTTTATTCCTCGCGATGAGTGGGACAGCCGTTTAACGTCAGGAATGAATGCTGTTGATTTAGGCTCAGCTCCCGGTGGTTGGACATATCAATTGGTACGCCGCGGTATGATGGTTACGGCTATTGATAATGGCCCTATGGCGGAATCATTGATGGAAACTGGCCAAGTCAAGCACAAAATGATGGATGGCTTTAAATACGTACCCATTAAGCAAAATGTTTATTGGCTTGTCTGCGACATGATTGAAAAACCCCAGCGTGTCGCTAAACTGATGAGTGAATGGTTATTAAATGGTTACTGCAAAGAAGCAATGTTTAATTTGAAATTGCCGATGAAGGGACGATATCAGCAAGTGACAGAAGATTTACAAACCATTAAAGATGCTTTTAGCGAGCATAAAGTAAAATATGAGTTGTATGCTAAACATTTGTATTACGATAGAGAAGAAATAACTGTACATGCAAGGCTGATATAAGCTTTGCCTTATCAGTAGTGATAAGTTACAAGCAGGGCGGCACTTGCTGAACTGCTTGTAACTTTTAGTTTGTTTACTTGTGTTATAACCTTTCTAGCTATAACCTTTCTAATAAAGCTTCGGTAAAGTCAGTAGTACCATGTGAACCGCCTAAATCGCGGGTAGTGCGATCGCCACTGGCGATAACATCAATTAAAGCGTTTCTAATTTTTTCAGCTTTATCACTCATTTCTAAATATTCGAGCATTTGCAGTGCTGCTAAAATTACTGATGTAGGGTTAGCGAGGTTTTTACCTGCAATATCTGGTGCGCTACCATGAACGGCTTCAAAAATTGCACAATCTTCACCAATGTTTGCGCCTGGCGCCATACCTAAACCGCCCACTAAACCTGCACATAAATCAGATAAAATATCACCAAAAAGGTTGGTGGTAACAATCACGTCAAATTGCTCAGGGTTCATCACTAACTGCATACAACAGTTATCTACAATCATTTCAGTTGATTCTATATCGGGGTAACGCTCTGCTACTTCGCGTGCAACTTTTAAAAACAAACCAGAGGTTGATTTTAATATGTTTGCTTTATGAACCGCCGTTACTTTTTTACGACCTTCTTTTCGGGCTGTTTCATAAGCGAAAGTTAATATTTTTGTTGCACCTTCGCGGGTGATAATACTCATAGCCTCTGCTTGGGTGCCATCTTCAGAAACTACCTGACCAGCACCAGAATACATGCCTTGAGTGTTTTCACGAACTGTTAAAATATCAATGTTTTCGTAACGTGCTTTCGTACCTTTAAATGATAATACCGGACGTAAATTAGCATATAGTTTGAACTGCTTACGCAAAGTTACATTGATTGAAGTAAAACCTTCACCAACAGGGGTAGTTAATGGACCTTTTAAGGTGATTTTGTTCTTTTCAATAAGATCCATTGTTTCTTGGGGAACGAGTTCACCATGATTTTCTAATGCAGTTAACCCTGCATCAGCAAATTCATAATTAAAATCACAACCTGCTTTATCTAAAACTTTAATTGTTGCCTCAATGATACTTGGGCCAATTCCGTCACCGGGGATTACTGTAATAGTTTGCTTGGTCATATTCTTTGCCTTGTAATAGAAAATGTGTAGTTAGTTATAACGAGCTAATAAAATAATTTAACCTTATGTATTTACATAACGCTGAAAATAGCAACTAAGTGGTCTGCTTAGTTCTTGTGGTGCGCTTTATACCATGTAAATGTTCGGTAAGCGAGCTTGAATGTTTTTAATAGCAACTTCTTAATCTTAAACGTTTATGTAAGTAGATAGTGCGCACAAAGATTATCACCTAATACTAGATGCTACTTTGCCCTGTATCAAGATTACTTTAGTCTAGGGCTGTGGTATTCAAAATATACGTGTATTTAAAGGGGGTTCAGGCTGTAAAACAGCCTTATTGCAAGAGAGGATTTATATACCCAAACCACTTCCAGCTGAATCCTGCATATTGAGGTGGATTGGGCATACATTTAAATTACTGGTGAGTAGAAATAATACCCCAATTTTCAGGATAATTATCACCTAATCCTATTTCTTTAAGGGCACCATTCACAAAGAGTAAAAATGTGCATTCGTCTTGGGTAGTAATACCGTCTGATTTCACGTGTTGTGTACGGTAAAACATAACTTGGTATTTGTTGTCACCTACTTTTTTTGCTTCTGTAATGTCTGGGCTACCTAGCTCTGTTAGTGCTTGCTCAAAAGTAAACTGTTCAAGTTGTAATTTAGCAATAAATTGTCGGTTGTATGCTTCTCTGTCTTCCCATTGCATCTTTTCAGGACTGTCATCGTAAAATGAAATCACTAAGGCAACGAAAATACCGTAGGCGGCTAATGCCAGAAAGATGCGTGAGATAACTTTTTTATTCATTATTATTCCGAGTATTGTGATGTTCTAACATGAGTTGTAGTTTGTTAATGAAATGATACCAGTTAATGATTTTAATTAAAGTCCTTGCGGGTAATTTTGTCTAATATTTGTTTGTTCTGTTTGTTCTGTTTGTTCTAGGCGAATATCTTTAAGGTTAAAGCCAAGGGGGATATCTTGTTTTAAGGTCAGCAACTTTTTACTTAAATCTATTTGTTCTTGACTATTTCTTAGCTTCTCTTGGATAGCGGCTTTAATATCATAACTTTGTAACACGGCGTTAAGAGAGCCATATTCATTTAGTAAATTGGCTGCTGTTATTTGACCTATACCAGATACACCGGGTATTTTATTGGTGCTATCTCCTGTTAGTGTCCACAAGTCTATTAATTGTGTCGGCTTAATATCAAATTTTTCTTTAACATAGCTGTCATCTAAATAACGACGATTAAAGTAATCATAAATATGAATATGTGGGTTTAATAAAGATAAAAAGCCTTTATCAGTTGATATGATAGTGACATGCTGACTGTGGAGTGCCATTTTAGTTGCTAAGGTAGCGATGAGATCGTCAGCTTCGTCCTCTTCTGATATCAAAGAATCAACACCTAGGTTTAGAAAACCATCTTGAATATTAGGTAATTCGTTAGCTAAAGATGAGGGCATTTTTTTACGCCCTTTTTTGTAATCAGGATAAAGCTTATAACGCCAACAGGGAGCTTGGCTGTCAAATACTGCAAGTGCATGGCTTGCTTGCAGATGTTTTAAAATATTATCTAATGCTTTTATACACGCTTGTTGAGTATTAAATAAAACTTGCTGTTGGGTTTTCTCTCCAAGTTCACCTCCTTGTTGCTGTTTACTTTGTATAAAAGGTCGTTCTTGGACGGCATAGATACGCCGAATTAGATTTAGGGCATCAATAAGTACTAAGTGAGCTGACACATTTATCCCTCAATGACTCGATAACATGGTATATATTCACTACCGGGTAACTTCATCCGTTGTTGACTGACAAAAGAGGCGAGTAACTTGTCCATTAAGGTCATGATCGCTTTTTCCCCTGATATTTGAAAAGCACCGTGCTCTCTAATCGCCTTTATACCACCAGATTTTACATTGCCAGCGACTATCCCTGAAAAAACTCTGCGAAGGTTCGCGGCAAGCTCTGACGTTGAAAGTTGATGACTTATGGTTAATTCGGACATGTTTTGATGATTTGGCTCAAACGGTTGTTGAAAATCACTCTCAATGACTAATGACCAATTAAAATGATAAGCATCACCGGTTGCTTTTCGGTAAGCAAGTACTTTTTCCAAGCCTTGAGACATCACTTGAGCGACTTGTTCTGCATCATCAATAATTATTTTATACAGGCTTTGTGCTTTTTCACCTAAAGTTGCGCCAATAAAAGCGTCAATTTCGGTAAAATAATCACTAGCACTGCTTGGGCCTGTTAATATTATAGGGAGAATTTGGCTGTGATTTTCAGTGTTTAGCAATATACCTAAAATATAAAGCAACTCTTCAGCAGTACCAGCCCCGCCAGGGAAAATTATGATGCCATGTGATATTCTAACGAATGCTTCTAAGCGCTTTTCAATATCAGGCATTATCACCAACTCATTAACAATAGCATTAGGTGGCTCAGCAGCAATAATACTTGGCTCAGTTAAACCTATATACCGTCCATCTTTGTTACGTTGCTTAGCGTGCCCAATAGTTGCTCCTTTCATTGGTCCTTTCATAGCTCCTGGGCCACAACCCGTACAAATATTAAAATTGCGTAGCCCTAATTGATAACCAACGTCTTTAGTGTATTTGTATTCATTGTGTTTAATAGAGTGTCCACCCCAGCAGGTGACCAAGCGCGGCTCTGTTTCAGGCAAAATAGCATTGGCATTTCGTAAAATGCCAAATGTAGCATCTGTTAACGTTTCTGGAGCACAATGCATGTTTTGATAACGGTTGTTGATAAATAAGATATCACGTAATACCGCTGATAAATGCTCTCTGATACCACGAATTATCTTGCCATCAACAAAAGCATGCTTGGGCGGGTTTTTAAGATCTATCTTAACACCACGTTCTCGCCTAAGTACTTCAATTGAAAAGTTTTTGTGTTGATGATAAATGATTTCAGCATCATCGGTGTGACTACCTGCATTAAGTACAGCTAATGAGCAATTTCGATAAAGATTGTAAAGCTCACTGGTAGAAGATTGCTGAAGTTGATCAACTTCAGCTTGTGAAAGAATGTTCATGTTTCCGACAGGGTTAAGCTGAGTATGCATGTAATCTCCCTAGCGTTATTTATCTGACGTTTAAGCTGTTATTCCAAGTATTACTTAGCGTAGATAACTTGGTTTTTCCCTTTTGCTTTAGCTTGATACATTGCCACGTCAGCACGTTCAAAAGCAGTATGGATATTGTCTTCTTCGGTAATATGAGTAGCCCCCATAGACAAAGTGATACTTACTCTATTATTTTTAAACTTAAAAGGTAAACGAGCAATGCTTTTATTGATCTGGTTTAGCTCTTTGACTAAGGCTGATTCACTTTGCTGTGTATATATAAGGACAAATTCTTCACCACCATAACGGGCAACAAAAGCGTCTTTACTTACTTTCTTTTGAATAGTGTTAGCTATTACTTGCAAGGTTTTATCACCTGCGGTATGACCGTAGGTATCATTAATATTTTTAAAGTCATCAATGTCGACAACAACTAAAGATAAAGTAAAAGGTTTATGGTGAAAACGAACTAAAGATTGCGTGAAGTACTCGTCAAAAGCAGCACGATTACTTAATTTTGTTAAGGCATCTTGCATACTTTTTCGCTGTTGCTCTGCAAGCTTTTCTTCAAACTCTTGGCTTTGCTCTTCAAGTTTTTCAACTTTCTTCGCCATATTGTTTAATTGATTTGCTAAAGCTTGTTGATTTTTTTGTTCAAATTTTGTTTTTTCTTCAAGGGTTAATGCAATACTGTTTAACTTGCCATTGATATCGATTTTGACTTGATCTAACGACATAGCTTGTTTTACTGTGCCAGTCATTTCTAATAACTGATCTTGTAGTTTTTCATTGATTTTGTCGTGAGTGCTTTGTGCTTTTTCGCAAGTAGATAAGGTTTTTTTAACGGCGCTTTGCACTGTCGTTAATGTTTTACTTAACGTGGTTAAAAAGTTTTTAGCACTGTCTCGCTCACTTTGAAGATCGGCAACAATAACATCAAATATTTCAATGAAATGCTGTAAAACATCATCATTTGTGGTGTCTTTTAACAGCTTTTTATTTATCGCTAGTAATTGTTTAGTGTGCTGAGTTGATAAATGCAACTTACTTAAACAAGCTGATACTTGCTCTATCAGTGCAGTGTTTACATCTGAAGTTTGATCGCTTTCTATGGTACTCTCGGGCGCTTCATGTTGAGAAGTACTTAAAACCTCGTTTTCAGAAAGTCCTGTTTTTGCTTGTAAAGCGGTATTGTAAAACGCTAATAATTGACTAAGTAAAGGAATATATTGGTTGATGCTTTCTTTCGTTGACTTAGTCTCTACTAGTAGGCTACGAAGCTGCCTACGTAAAGTGCTAGGCAAACCATTTACTTTTTGTAAACTTTGACCGGCAGTATTAAATTGTTGATGCAGTTGATTAATATTTTCTTCATTGGTAACAGTATGTTGTTGCAGTAATTTTGAAATATCGGCAATTTTTAATTCAATATCACTAATGGGCGCTGATTTTGTTAACAGACCTCTTAGCTGAGCAAGACGGTTGTCTAGTTTTAAATTAATGCCTTTAGAAACTTGGGATAATTTGTTAATAAACTCAATAAGCATACTTGATTGGGCTTTAAAGTCTTCTTCAAGTGATGCTCTCGATGCTATTGCTGCATTAAGTTTGCTCTGTAATGCTTGTGACTGGTTGTCAGCAACAGTGTTAGTACTCATATGACCGTTTATTCCTTATGTTTTTCTTTTTCTTTCAAAATCAAGTTTCAAAATCCTTGCTCTATATTCAATAATTTACAGCATTATCAAGCAGATTGTTAGTCACAGCGTTTAAAAAATATGAATATATTAATTTAATCGAGCTTTTTATTACTTAAAAGAGCTTAACTAGTTAAACTATAGCATCGAATTTCTACTTTTTAAGGAAGCTTAGCTGAATATGACCAAAATATCGTTTTTATTTCGAACATTTCGAATGCTTTTAGTACTTGTTGTTTCTTTTTTGCTCACAGGTGTGTCATTAGTACAAGCAAGTATCACCGTTGATATAAATATAAAGCAACCAGAGCATCATTATGCTCAAGTCACTATTAACTTTGACGAGTTTACCAATGAACAAGCAAACTTTCATTTACCTACTTGGCGTACTGGTCGATATGAAATAATTAATTTAGCTAATGGTATTCGTAATTTCAAAGCTGTTGATGAGCAAGGAAATAAACTTAATTGGCAAAAATTAACTAAAGATACTTGGCAAGTTCAAGATACCTTGAATAAAAAAGTGCAAATAAGCTATCAAGTTTATGCGAATCAATTAGGACAAAGAACCAGACATATTGATGATAGTCATGCGTTTATTGATGCCTCAACTGTTGTTATGTATAGCGAAGATTTTCGACATCAAAAGCATCTTATTAATCTAACCGTACCTGAAAATTGGAATAGTGTTTCAGGGCTTGAATCAGCTAAAAAACCACATCAATTTATTGCGCAAAACTATGATGTATTAGTTGATTCACCGATTGAAACAGGTATTAATGAGCATCATCAATTTTCTGTTAAAGGTCGTGATTATGAACTGGTTATATGGGGGAAGGGTAATTACGATAGTGACCAAATGGTTACTGATTTAAAAGTTTTAGTGCAACAAAGTAAGCATATTTGGCAAGGTTACCCATTTAAGCGTTATGTATTTATGGTGCATGCCACAAGCGGTGCCCGTGGTGCAACTGAACATTTAAACTCAACCATTATCCAAACATCACGCTTTAAATTTTCAGAAAGAAAAGACTATTTAAGGTTTATCTCTACAGCGGCTCATGAGTTTGTTCATACATGGAACGTAAAACAATATCGTCCTAAAGGATTAGTACCTTATGATTATCAACAAGAAAACTATTCAACTTTGCTTTGGTTAAGTGAAGGTTCTACGAGTTATTTACAAAATCAACTCTTGCTTCGTGGCGATTTAATGTCGAGCAAAGAATTTTTAGAAAGCTTAGCAAAGCGTATTACAAGCTATATCCATAAGCCCGGTAGGAAAAGTCAAACGGTAGCACAATCAAGCTTTAATAAGTGGATTGAAGAAGGTGGTGACTATGATAAAAATCACAGCGTTAATATTTATTCAGAAGGTTTTTTAGTTTCTTGGTTATTAGACTTTTCAATAATGGAAAAAACGGACTTAAAGAAAAGCTATCGCGATATTCATAACGAACTCTACCAGCACTATAAAGTGCCGAAAAGCTTTGATGAACAAGATCTACTAAGTGTATTAAAAAGTGTAACCAAGAAAGATTACCAAGTATGGTGGCAAAAAAATGTTAATGGTTACGCTAATGTCGATTTTAATGACTTATTAGCCAAAGCGGGCTTAACCATGTCATATGGTGATAAAACATTACAAAAGGCTTGGGCAGGTATAAAAACCAAGCAAGCGACAAACGGTTTGCAAATAACATTTGTTGAAAAAAATAGCCCTGCATGGCAAGCCGGTTTAACGTTAGACGATATAATTGTGGCTATAAATGGCTTACGCATGGCAGATAAAGATTTAACTACCAGGTTAAAAAACTTTCAGCCAGAAGATCGCATGAGTGTTACTTTTTTCCGTCGAGATGAGCTAGTAACACGCGAGGTTGTTTTGGGGGCAACACCTAAAGGAAAATTAAAAATTGTACCTTTAGCCGATGTTAGTAAAAAGCAAAAAGCATTTTTTAAGCATTGGACAGGTTTGAAATTTCCAAGCAAAAATAAGTAATTTGTAAAATATAAAAGCAAAGCTTTAACGTTTGCTTCTACAATCGCAATATTTATTGTCTAAGTGTTCTCGTTTGTGGCGCACTTTTTAGATGTGTGCTCCTAAAAGGGTTTATGTCTAAACCGCCACGACGGGTATAACGAGCAAAGACGGTAAGCTCTTCTAGCTGATAATATCTTTGAAGATCACAAAATATTCGTTCAACACATTGTTCGTGAAACTCATTGTGTTGGCGAAATGATATCAGGTATTTTAACAAGGCACTGTGATTTATTGCTGCGCCTTTGTAGCTAATATAAATACTTGCCCAATCAGGTTGGTTGGTGATCAAGCAATTTGATTTTAATAAATGACTGACAAGGTTTTCTTCAATAATTTCAATAGCAGAATTTGTTTGTTCTTGTTTGAGCAAATCGGCCTGATATTGATAATTATTAATAGTTATATCTTCTTCATCAATACAATGAACGCTTGCCTTAGTTGTATTAATTTCAAGAGCAGGGCATTGTTCAACAGTAAATAATTGTACTTGAGCTTGAGCCCCCGCAGTAGCTGATAAATCATCACTTAGTAATTTTTCAATAACATTAATACTAGAAAATTTACTTTGATTAAAGCTATTTAAATAGAGTTTAAAAGATTTTGACTCAACTAAGTTAGGACTGGTACAAGGAAAGCGAAACTCAGCTAAGGCAACAATTGGTTTGCCTTTATCATTTAACCAAGATAACTCATAGCCATACCAAACATCTTCACCCAAAAAAGGTAAATCGTTTTTAGGTAACGATAAATCATCTCTATTTAAACTTCTTGGTACCGCTTGCAGTAAACTTGGGTTATATTCACTGCAATATTCGGTAGCTTTGCCAAGAGTTAAATTGCCTAACTCTTTCGCATTTTGGTAGTTTGCCATAAATTATTTCTATAGTTTGCCGCTTTAATCATTATATTTTAAAGGATCTCTACGTTAGATGACATCATCAAATCAAACTCAAGTAAATTTAGTGACAGCGTTACAAAATTTATCCACTCAATATATTAATCAATATCAGCGCATTAACTCTTCTTTACCGACGGTAGAACAAGATGATGAATGGCCTTCACCTTGTGAAGTTTCTCTACCAGATAGTGAAAAAAAATTATCAGCAGGGCAAACTTTTTGGCATCCTGTAAATATTGAAGCACAAGAAGGGTTAAGTTTCGATAATGTAGAATCTGCATTAGAGCTGACTTTACATCACGATATTAAGACTTATTTTACCACTTTATACAGTGAAAGCATTGATGCTAGCTGTAACGAAGGTGAACTGTCATTATTGTTTGCTTGGAGTAAAGAGGATTTTCAGCGCTTGCAAGAAAATTTAATAGGCCATGTTTTAATGAAACAAAGAATGAAGCAAAAAGAGACTGTTTTTTTTGCCGTTACCGATGAAGAAGACATGATTATTTCAGTTGATAATGAAACTGGAGCAGTCTGTGTTGAGCAGGTTGGCTGTGATCCTCATAAAAAAATAGCAGACTCATTAATTGAGTTTATTGCTATGATCAAACCAGTGATTAAATAATTTATCAGCTTTATATTAATTCTTTTGTTGTTTAATAAGCTCTTTTACTAATTGTTTTAATTCTAGTATTTCTTTTTTCATATTGGATAATTCATCGTGTAACTCTTGCTCAAAAGGAGCCTGATTAATCTTAGAGTTACCCATGTCAGTGTTGTCAGCGCTTTTCTCAGGTAATGAAACAAAGCTTGGCTCATGCTGCCAAGTTTTCAATGTAGATATAATGACAGGTAAAGGTACTTTTTTATTCAATTTAGTTTTTATCAAAGCAATGGTTGGTTTTTTGCCTTCATTTGCTAACTGGTTAGCTAAGGTTACTATTTCATCATTTATTGTCATTTTGATTAACCACTTTGTAATATTAACTATATTTTAGCTAATGTAACTACTTATGTCAGGCGTTATCTTTTTTTGTTTTATTTTATCCAATAAAATCAGTGGATTATAAAATAATAACTGTTGGTTTATTTTTTGCTTTTAAGTGTGAAGAAAAGATTTTCTAAAAAATAATTTTATATGGAGTAAAAAATGAAAAAGTCATTATTAGTATTACTTGTTGCACTACCTTTAGCCACAACCTTATCTGGTTGTGTGATTTCAGTAAATGATGGTGAGGTCGACCACTCTTTAATGGGAGACAGTGGCGATAGAAGCTATGAAAATCGCAAAAAAATAGCAAAAGCTCAATTAGGCTCAAGTTTTGTTGATATGCAAGATAAATTAGGTGTTGCTGATTTTTCTGAAACATATACAAATAACGAACAAACCATTCGTGTTTTATATTACCGCACCCAACGAAAACATAAGGATGGTTTAACGACTAAAGACGAGTGCACATATTTAGAGTTTGTTAATGGCGAGTTAAGCCAAACAGGCAATGGCGGTGAATATATTAAAATCATCGGTAAATAACTTTCTTTTCACGTTTTACCAAAGCTTAGTGTAGTAGAGATATGACACTAAGCTTTTGTTGTTAACTCTCACAGAACTTACACAAGTTAATTTAAATACAAATCAATTCTATTTGACCTTTTTTTAACAAAACTGTTAAGGTGAACGTTCGCCAAAATAAAAATTACTATAAAATTGGAGAATGTGTATGTCTGAAGCAGTTTCGTTAGCAAGTGATCTTGATATAAGGGCAACTTACCTCAGTGCGGAGGAATTAAAGTTAGCTGCCTCGCTGCTTTTTCAAGCCTACCATGATGACCCTGTTTTTTTAGATATATTCAATAGCGAAAAAGAAGGCTACGAACAACGATTAAGAGCGTCTATACGAGAAGAATTAAGTGCTTTTTGGCAAGCCAAGCAACCAATGGTTGGTATTTATTTAGGTGAGTCAATGGTTGGTGTTGCTTGTTTGAATAGCCCAGATGATAGTGTAACAAGTGAACGGTTTTGGCACTGGCGTCTAAAAATGCTACTGACCGCAGGATATTTCAGTACCAAACAAATGATTGAAAAAGAAGAGAAAGTTATTGCTTCTGTGCCCTTAAAAAAATTCCATATGTTATCCTTTATTGCGATTCACCCGTTACACCAACGCCATGGTTTTGGTCATTATTTGATGGAAGCCGTTAATACAGTTTTAGTAGAACATGATGAAAGTGAAGGTGTTGCTGTATATGCAACATCGGGTAAATTTAGATCTTTTTTTGAAGATACTGGATATCAATTTGTAAAAGATGTTGCTGTGGGCAAAGTATCTGGTGCTTTAATGGTGTATTACAAAAATAAGTAATCTTCGTTTATAGCCATAGTTAAGCTATTTTGCTTCATTGTGAACAATTCATTTTTTTACGCTTGTACCAAAAAAATCTTCTGGTACAATCAGTTTCATTACTTTACCTTTAGGCAATTACACGAATATGGTCATAAAAGCTCAAAGCCCTGCGGGATTCGCCGAGCAATATATTGTTGAATCAATTTGGAATGGTGGCTTTCCACCAGGCTCAATTTTACCAGCAGAGCGTGAATTATCAGAGCTGATTGGTGTCACTAGAACGACTCTTCGTGAGGTATTACAACGATTAGCTCGTGATGGTTGGTTAACGATAAAACATGGTAAGCCAACTAAAGTGAATAATTTCTGGGAAACTTCTGGCTTAAATATTTTAGAAACCTTAGCCCAGCTTGATCAAGAAGGTATTCCCGATTTAGTTGATAATTTATTATCTGCTCGTACTAATATTAGTGCTATTTATATTCGTGGCGCAATAAAGAATAACCCTGAAAAAGCAATAGAGTTACTTAGCGCTTATACTGAAGTTGAAGATACTGGTGTGGCGTATGCTGAGTTTGACTATAAATTAAATAAAGAGTTGGTTGTTGCTTCAGAAAATTCAATTTATTTGCTTATTTTAAATGGTTTTAGAGGATTGTATTCACGTATTGGCCGCTTATATTTTTCACATCCTAAAGGGCGCGAAATTTCAAGAACTTATTATCAAAAACTCATCGAGTTAGCTAAAGAAAATCGTTTTGATGATTCTATTTTTGCTGTACGTAAATACGGGATTGAATCAGGAAAACTTTGGGGTGATTTAAAAGACGATGTTTTGAAAGAGTTAACTGAAGATTAGTTTCTGAACATTTGCTTTATCACAGTCTAACAAGGCGGCATTCAGTCGTCTTTTATTAACCCTCATTTTTTTCTGGGCACTGAGCGATAACTTCATCTTTTCCCGTTGATTTTTCTTGAATAATTTTTACATCAAACTGCCATAAGTAATGCAAATGCTTCACTACCTCACTTTTAGAGTCGCCTAGCTCAATATCATTATGTGGGGTGTAGCGTAGCGTTAGCGCACGATCACCTTCAATATCAGCATCAATAATTTGAATGTTTACCTCTAAGTTGCTTAAATTGTATTGTTCAGCGAGTTTTTGTCTTATTTGCTTATAGCCTTGCTCATTATGAATAGCACTTATTTCTACATAGTTATTTTGCTCTTCATCATGAATGTGAAACAGTTTGAAATCTCGGATCAATTTGGGTGATAAATACTGACTAATAAAGCTCTCATCTTTAAAGTTTTCCATAGCAAAGTGCACAGTATCTAGCCAGTTGCTGCCGGCGATATCTGGAAAATATTCTTTGTCTTCTGCGGTAGGATGTTCACAAATACGTCTAATGTCTATGAACATGTTAAAACCTAAGGCATATGGGTTAATGCCGGAGTAATATTTACTGTTATAATCTTGTTGAGCAACAACATTAGTATGGCTATGTAAAAATTCTAGCATGAATTTATCAGTAACTAATCCTTCATCGTAAAGGTGATTTAAAATGGTGTAATGCCAAAAGCACGCCCAGCCCTCATTCATTACTTGAGTTTGCTTTTGAGGGTAAAAATATTGCGAAATTTTTCTCACAATTCTAACTATTTCTCGTTGCCAAGGTTTTAGTAATGGGGCATTTTTTTCAATAAAGTAAAGAATATTCTCTTGTGGCTCAGCAGGAAATTTATACTGTTTATCATGTGCATTATCATTATTGTTTGGCACTGTTCGCCATAATGTATTAACTTGAGATTGTAGGTATTCTTCCCGCTCTGTTTGTCGTTTTAGCTCCTCGTCAAGGGATATTTTTTGTGGCCTTTTATAACGATCAACACCATGATTCATCAGAGCATGACAAGCATCTAATGTTGCTTCTACTTCATTTATTCCATGCCTTTGCTCACATTTAGCAATGTAATTTTTGGCAAAAAGCAAATAATCTATTATAGAGCTAGCATCGGTCCATGATTTAAATAAATAATTGCCTTTGAAGAACGAGTTATGACCGTAACATGCATGCGCCATTACTAGCGCTTGCATCGGCATGGTGTTCTCTTCCATTAAATAAGAAATACAAGGACTAGAGTTAATGACTATTTCGTAGGCTAAGCCCATTTGTCCACGTTTGTAAGTTTGCTCGGTTTGAATGAACTTTTTACCAAAAGTCCAGTGGTTATAGCCTATTGGCATACCAACACCAGCGTAGGCGTCCATCATTTGCTCTGCAGTGATGACTTCTATTTGATTGGTGTAAGTATCAAGTCGGTAATGCTCAGCAACACGGGCAATTTCTGTTTGGTATTGCTCTAGTAATTCAAATGTCCAATCAGGGCAATCATCTAACGCAGTAACTTTGTTCATTTTTTTGTCGGTGGTTGTTACCATAGTTTACCTATCCTTTTGAGCTATATGTTTAATAGCTTCAGTTATGCTGCACTTTTAGTATTTTTTTTAAATAACTCTCTAAAAATAGGGTAAATGTCTGAAACATCTTTTATATGTGCCGTAGCAAAATTAGCATGTGATGCTTTCACTTGCTGATATTGTTGCCATAATGTTTGGTGTGCGCGTTGCGTTATTTCGATGTAGCTGAAATAGCGTGCTTTAGGGAGAATTTGCTTTTCAAGTATTGATTTACAGTGAGGTGAATCATCAGCCCAATTGTCACCGTCGGAGGCTTGAGCGCCATAAATATTCCACTGATTATCATTATAGCGTTCATTGATTATATTGGTCATCAATTCTAGGGCACTTGAAGCAATTGTCCCGCCAGTTTCTTGAGAGTAAAAGAATTCATGTTCATCAACTTCTTTTGCTTGAGTATGGTGGCGAATATAAACCACATCGATATTTTTATAGGTTCTACTCAAAAATAAATAGAGTAGTATATAAAAACGTTTTGCCATTTCTTTTGTGGCTTGATCCATTGAGCCTGATACATCCATCAAGCAAAACATCACAGCTTTTGAAGTGGGCACCGCCTGTTTGGCAAAGTTTCTAAAGCGTAAATCAAAGGTGTCAATAAACGGCACCTTGGCTATTTTGTTTTCTAGTTCGGCTATTTGCTTTTTAAGTGCGCGCTCTTCGCTGATATGGTCATGTTTGTCTTGGCTAAGCGCGGCTAATGCTTCTTGAAGCTCCTTTAGTTTTCTTCTTTTAGAAGATGTCATGGCTATGCGTCTAGCGATAGAGCCTTGTAAAGACTTAACAATATCGATGTTTGAAGGCACGCCTTCGGCGCAAAAACCTGAACGGACAGTTTTATATTCTATGAGCTTGTCTAATTGATTTTTTTCTAAATTAGGTAGTTCTAAGTCTTCAAATAATAAATTCAAATACTCTTCTTTTGATATTGAAAAAGTAAAGTCATCTTCGCCTTCGCCGCTATCGCTAGCATCCCCTTGACCACTACCTTGTCCAGCTCCTTTTGGCGGTTTGGTTATACGATCGCCCGTTGAAAACTTGTCGTTACCGGGGTGAATTTTGTCACGAATACCGCCACCTCCTTGGTGAAATACAGGCTCCGACAAGTCTTTTTTAGGTATTACAATACTTTCACCAGTATCTATATCGGTAACGCAACGTTGGTTAATAGCGTCAGCCACAGATTTTTTGATCTGGTTTTTATAGCGCCTCAAAAAGCGCTGACGATTAACTGTGCTTTTATTTTTACTATTGAGCCTTCTATCAATGAAATTGGCCATAGTGACTCCTTATCCCTTTGCTTGTATGCTTTGCCTATTTTTATCGATAAATAAACAAATATGCTATTTAAAGAGATACAACTTAGGAAGACTTTCTTACACGTAAATACCACTCAGACAATAACCTAACTTGTTTTTGGGTATAACCTTTACTCATCATACGCTCAACAAAGTCATCATGTTTTTTCTGATCATCTTTTGATGTTTTTGAATTAAACGAAATAACAGGTAATAAGTCTTCAGTATTAGAAAACATTTTTTTCTCAATGACCGTACGTAATTTCTCATAACTGGTCCATAATGGATTTTTACCATTATTATTAGCCTTTGCTCTAAGCACAAAATTGACTATTTCATTGCGAAAATCTTTGGGATTACTGATGCCAGCAGGTTTCTCAATTTTTTCTAACTCCTCATTTAGCGATTGTCTGTCAAATAGTTGTCCGGTTTCAGCATCTCGATACTCTTGATCTTGAATCCAAAAATCAGCATAGGTGACATAGCGGTCGAAAATATTTTGACCGTATTCAGAGTAAGATTCTAAATAAGCGGTTTGAATCTCTTTGCCGATGAATTCCACATATTGCGGTGTTAAATAGCCTTTGATGAACTCCATATAGTGTTCTGTAGTTTCTTTAGGTAGTTGTTCTCGTTCAACTTGTTGTTCAAGTACATAAAACAAATGCACAGGATTTGCCGCAACCTCGACGTTATCAAAATTGAAAACACGGGATAATATTTTAAAAGCAAAGCGGGTTGATAAGCCTGACATTCCTTCATCAATTCCGGCATAATCTTTATATTCTTGGTAAGATTTTGCTTTAGGATCCGTATCTTTTAAGGTTTCACCATCATAAACACGCATTTTAGAATAAATGCTTGAATTGTCGGGATCTTTTAAACGTGATAATACTGAAAATTGCGCTAGAATTTCTAAGGTATCAGGCGCACATTGCGCTGTTTTTAACTCACTATGTTCTAGCAGTTTTTTATAAATATTAACCTCTTCAGAAACGCGCATACAATAGGGTACTTTTACAATATAAACGCGGTCTAAAAAGGCTTCGTTGTTTTTATTATTTCTGAAAGTTTGCCATTCAGACTCATTTGAATGAGCCAATAGAATACCGTTAAACGGCAGGGCAGATAAGCCCTCTGTAGGATTATAGTTACCTTCTTGAGTAGCTGTTAATAAAGGATGTAGCACTTTTATAGGGGCTTTGAACATTTCAACAAATTCCATTAACCCTTGGTTGGCACGACAAAGGGCACCAGAATAACTATAAGCGTCAGCATCATTTTGGGCATAATGCTCTAGTTGCCTAATATCTACTTTACCTACTAAAGCTGAAATATCTTGATTGTTATCATCACCAGGCTCTGTTTTAGCGATGGCTATTTGATCTAAAATAGAAGGGTAAATTTTCACTACTTTAAATTTAGCTATATCGCCTTTAAATTCATGTAATCTTTTGGCTGCCCAAGGGGAAATAATACTGTTTAAATAGCGTGAAGGGATGCTGTATTCATCTTTGAGTATTTTACCGTCTGAATGCACGTCAAATAAGCAGAATGGATGATCATTTACCGGGCTGCGTTCACCATTAGCACTCAAAACATAAATAGGCTCTTGCTGCATTAATGCTTTTAGCTTTTCTGCTAACGATGATTTACCACCGCCAACAGGGCCGAGTAAATACAAGATTTGCTTCTGCTCTTCTAAACCTTGAGAGGCATGTTTTAGATAAGAGACTATTTGCTCTATTGCCTCTTCCATACCATAAAAATCTTTAAAGGCTGGATATCTGTTGATGACTCGATTTGAAAATATTCGACTCAACCTAGGATCTGTTGCGGTATCTACCTCTTCAGGGGTGCCTATAGCACTGAGTAACCTTTCAGAAGCGCTCACATAAGCAAGTTTATTTTCTTTACAAAGGTTCAAAAACTCCTGCAAGCCAAACTCTTCTTGCTGAGCTTGTTCGTAACGTGCTTGATAATGTTGAAAAATAGTCATAACCATCTCCGTAAGCTTGAGTTTAAAAACTACCTAAAGTAAATTTTTTAAGTCCTAATTTAAGATTAGTTGCTTTGGCTGATTTTGCTAATAAAAAGTGCAAATAAATCTTTTTATTGCTTAGTTAAAGTCATAAATCAAGTTGAATAAATGCTTATTTTAAAAGCCATTTTATTTGTGAAAGTGAAAATTTGTTAAATCGAATTTTCTTGCCTACACTCATTTTATCTGCATTTGCAATATATTCTTGCTTAACAATAACTAGAAGGTAACTATGGACTTTTTTAAAACATTATCGGTGCGTTATAAAATACTTTTGATACCAATTGTTGGAGCATTGGGATTTTGTATCTATTTAGCAATCACTCTGGTTGCTATGTCAAATATAGTCACTCAACTAGATGGAGCTTATCGTATTGAGTATCAGCTATTACAAACTTCTGAATACAGTTTAGTTAAGTTGGATAAAATTAAAGAAACACTCGGAAATGCTGCAACTATGGGTGAGGCTGATTTATTAAATACTGCTAATAAATATGCCCAAGAAACACGCGAAAAACTTAAACAAAATATTCAATCAGATAAAGAAAATGCTAGCTCGTTACGTTCGTTATTAAATGATTTTAATAACTATTACCAATTAGCCTATGCGCTTTCAAAAGAGATGGTAGATGGTACAGCCGATTTTGCTACTCTAGGTCAACGTAGCCAAGAAATGTCAACTAAACTAACTAGCTTGCAAGATAAACTCAATAATTTTCGTAGTCAACGTTACCAATCTTTTACTCAAGCTTTTGAATCAGTTAATGATGAAGCTGACTCAACATCCTCTACGGGTATGATTGTAGGGGTTATCACTATAATAGCTTTATTTGCTGTTGCCATTCCTGTTGCTAGAACCATTAGCTCTAATTTAACTGACATTATTGATTCAATGAAAGATATTGCCCAAGAAAATGGCGATTTAACGGTTCGACTATCGACAACAAGTCAAGATGAAATGGGAGATTTAGTATTGTGGTTTAATAGTTTTATTGAAAAATTACAAGGGGTTATTAAAAATGTAGTTGATACTGCCTTACCACTGGCAGATACGGCGAGTAATATTTCAAAGCTTTCTCATAGCACTATTGAGTCTTTTAACCGCCAATCTGACAGTGTTACTCAATCACGACAATCGGTTGAAGAAATGAGCCACAGTGTCGCTGAAATAACAACTAATGCTGCCGATGCTGCCGATGCAGCTAAAAATGCTAATACCGAGGCTGAAAAAGGTAAAGAAGTTGTTGAGCAAACAGTCACAGGGATAAGGGATTTAGCTGAAAACGTCACCCAAGCAGCAGAAACTATTAACCAACTGCAAGAAGACACTAACAGAGTAAATGTTGTACTAGAAGTTATTCGTGGCATCGCAGAACAAACTAACTTGTTAGCTTTAAATGCTGCTATTGAAGCAGCACGTGCCGGTGAACAAGGGCGAGGCTTTGCGGTTGTCGCAGATGAAGTTAGAAACTTAGCTTCACGTACGCAGGAATCAACAGAAGAAATTAATCAAATGCTGGGACAGTTGCAAGGAGCGGCTAAAAAAGCCGTGGCTATGATGGAAAACTCTCGCGCAAGTGTTGAAGAAAGCGTTAAATCAGCAAATGAAGCTGGCGATAGCTTGGTGGTGATTACTGACACAGTAAATACGATTGCAGATATGAATGGTGCTATCGCTGTCGCGACAGAAGAGCAGCATCAGGTTTCTGGTTTAATGGTTGGTCATGTAGAAGATATTCAAGCGCGTGCAGATGAAGCCTCATCTGCTTCAAATGAAGTTGCAGGTGTTAGTGAACAATTGACTAATTTAGCTTCTGAATTAGAAGCTGTAGCGCGTCAATTTAAAGTTTAAAACATTTTTGACAAACAAATTAAATATTAAAAACAATGAATAAGCACTGCGGAGTAAATATGAAAAATATACATAAAGCATTGGTTCTTTCAAGTGTAATTATGGCAGGTAGTACTCAAGCTGAAATTACTTTTAACGGTTTTGCATCCATTGTAGGTGGCATAACAACGTCAAGCGATGAAACTTTATATAGTTATGATGATACTTTTAATTTTGCACCGGACTCATTATTAGCATTACAAGCGAGTAGTGATTTAGGTGAAGGACTAAGTGTAACAACGCAAATATTAGCCCGAGGGGAAAATGATTGGGATCCTGATTTTGAATGGGCTTATATTGCTTATAATGCAAGTGATGATTTACGCATATTAGCAGGGAGGCAGCGTGTACCTTTCTACATGTATTCAGATTTTCTCGATGTCTCGTATGCTTACCCATGGATAGAGCCACCCGCTGGCGTATATAGTTTGCAGTTTTCTACTTTTGATGGAATAGGAGCAATGTATAATACCAGTATTGGTAGTTTTGATTCCTCTGTACATCTAATTTATGGTGGTAATACCACTGATTTATCAATTGCTGGAGCACTCCAAAACTCTAGATTGAAAAACCTCATGGGCGGAGCTTGGACTCTTACTCGTGACTGGTTGACATTGCGAGCAGCATACTTTCAAGCAGACATGTTTATAGATGTTCCTCCTATTGAACCTTTAGCTGCTGGTTGGGCTGCTGCTGGATTTCCAGAAATAGGAGATAAGCTTAAAATTGATGACGACAAAGGGGCTTTTACCGAACTTGGTTTTCAAATTGATTACAATAATATTTTGGTTATAGGAGAATACACTCTCTTAGAACTTAACGATACGCTACTAGCAGACGAAGCTAATTCATACTTCTTGATGGGGGGGTATCGATTTGACAATATCCTTGTTCATGCAACCTATGGTTGGGATGATAGCAGTAAAAGTAGAATAACAAATGGTGTTCCTGAAATAGCACCTCTTCTACCGCTTCTTATTCCTACTAACGGCCAAACAGACGGTGAAGCTTCAGATTCTAGCTATATTACTTTGGGTCTTAGATGGGACTTTCACGACTCTGCTGCTTTGAAATTTGAATACACTTCCTATAGTGATGATCTTAACAGCAATAATGACGCAGGTTTATTTAGAACGGCCCTTGTCACTGTTTTTTAAACTCGGTAATTAAAGTAAAGGAATTTAATCATGAACAAGTTATTTAAAACAGCGCTTTATGGCTCCGTTCTTTATGGGGCAGTACTTTTTAGTTCAGTTAGTTTTGCTGATGTCGCCATTATTGTTAATACTAGTAATAGCTCATCGTTATCTGATAGCGATATTTCTCGCTTATTTTTGGGAAAACTGAAAAAATTTTCTTCTGGAGAAAAAGCGGTAGCGATTAACTTAAAATTGGGGAGTTCTACCCGTGGAGAATTTGAAAAAAAAGTATTGGGTAAAAGTGCTAGCCAAATTAAAGCTTATTGGTCTAAACGAGTTTTCTCAGGTAAAGGTAAGCCGCCGCCAGAATTGGTTTCTGATAAAGATGTTATAACTATGGTGGCTGCAGATAACAATGTAATTGCTTACGTTGATGCTGCCAGTGTTGACGATAGTGTAAAAGTGATTAAGGTTTATTAACCTTTTAAGGTGTAGGTGAAGTAAAAAATATAAAAGGGAATAGTATGGAATACTACAAAAGCAATGTTATTAAAGCGGCACTGATATCAGGTGTCTTATCTACCGGCACAGTGCAAGCTGAGATATATTTTAACGGTTTTGCATCGGTTGTAGGTGGCATTACTGCTTCTAACGATGGAAAACTCTATGGTTATGATGATTCCTTTGATTTTGAACAAGGTTCATTATTTGCGTTACAAGCAACAAGTGATCTAGATAATGGCTTAGGTGTTACTACACAAATTGTTTCTCGTGGTAGTGATGACTGGGATCCTGATTTTGAATGGGCATATATTAGCTACGATGCAACCGATGAGTTACGTTTTTTAGCGGGGCGACAAAGAGCTCCATTTTATATTTACTCAGATTTCCTTGATGTGTCATATGCTTATAGTTGGATCACCCCGCCAACAGGGGTATACGATTTGATTTTTGATACCTTTGATGGCTTAGGTGCTATATATAATACTAGTGTAGGTGAATTTGATAGTAGCTTTCAGTTTTTATATGGCAGAAACAATGATGAACTGAATGCTTTTGGTGAGCAAGTTGATGCTGACTTTAAAGGGTTGTTGGGTGGTTCATTAACGCTTACCAGAGATTGGTTAACTTTACGCGGAGGGTATTTTCAAGCTGAAATGAATGTGCCTCACACAGGTATTAACCAACTTGGTGGCGGTTGGCAACAACTAGGTTTTACTGATATCGCTAACACTGTTTATGTATCTGAAGATGATGGTGTGTTTGTTGAGGCAGGCTTTCAAATCGACTATAACAATTTAATTATAGTCGGTGAATACACTCAATTAACCCTAGATAATACACCATTAGCTGATCAAAAATCTTATTACTTGATGGCTGGTTGGCGTTTTGATGATCTTTTAGTACACATGACATATGGTGGAGACGATAATAGCAAAAATGATATAACGGCTTCTGTTAATTATTTTAACAATCCAGGGGATGACCCATTTAAAAATGGCGTCAATGCACTGAAAGGCGGAACTCAAGGACTGGTTAATCAACAAATAGAAGAACAAAACTATATTATTTTAGGTGTTCGTTGGGATTTCCATGATTCAGCAGCATTGAAATTTGAATATACTAATTTTTCTGATGATTTAAATAGTAACAATGACGCTGGTTTATTTAGAACAGCACTTGTTACTGTTTTTTAGGGGTTATAATGAATATTATTAAAAGTAAATTTTTATTATCTATATTAGCTTTACTGTTTAGTAGCTCATCTTTAGCGGGAGTTTCTGTTATTGTTAATTCTGCTAATGGAGCAGCAATTGATGAAGGTGATATATCACGTATCTTTTTGGGGAAAGTAAAAAAATTCTCAACGGGAGATAAAATTACTATTGTTAATTTAAAATACAAACAAGCAACAAGAAATGAGTTTGAAAAGAAAGTATTAAATAAAAGTGCAAGCCAAGTGAAAGCTTATTGGTCTAAATTAATGTTTTCAGGTAAAGGTAAGCCGCCAAAAGAGTTAGCAAGTGATAAAGATATTTTAGCTTTTGTGGCTGAAAATCCTGGAGCTATTGGTTATGTGGCTGATGGAAGTGTTGATGATTCAGTGAAAGTTATTAAATCTTTTTAATATTATTTGAAAAGTGGGTAAAGGATAAAAACGAGCATTATTGCTCGTTTTTATCTTTAAGATGAATAGTTATGACGTAGAGCCATAGACGGTAAGAAACTTGTGATTACAAATTATATATTTAAGAAAAGTTTGCTTGCGCGAAATCCCAGTTAGCTAATGCCCAAAAAGCTTCCATATATTTAGGACGTAAATTACGGTAATCAATGTAATAAGCATGTTCCCACAAATCAACAGTAATAAGAGGCGTTACGTTGCTGTCTGTTAATGGTGTTGCTGCATTAGAAGTATTAACAATAGCTAAACTGCCATCAGCATTTTTAACTAGCCAAGTCCAGCTTGAGCCAAAATTATTCACTGCGCTATCGACAAATTTAGCTTGGAACTCTGCAAAAGAGCCAAAACTTGCAATAATGGCATCAGCTAATGCGCCATTAGGCTCACCACCACCATTAGGGCTTAAACTATTCCAATAAAAGGTATGATTCCAGATTTGAGCGGCGTTATTGAAAATGCCAGCAGAAGAGTTTTTAACTATTTCTTCTAAAGACTTATTAGCGAATTCAGTGCCTTCAATTAATCCATTTAATTTTACTACATAAGTGTTGTGATGCTTGCCATAGTGAAACGATAATGTTTCAGCTGAGATATGAGGTTCAAGTGCATTTTGTTCGTAAGGTAATGCCGGTAATTCAATTGCCATTGTGCTCTCCAGTTTTTAGTTAAAAAGTATAGTTTTAAATGGTACAGGGTATTTGTGAATAAAGAGTGTATTTTAAGATAAAACTTGAGTAAAATACTCAAGTATTAAGTTTTATACTATATTGATTCAATATTTCGATCAATTAGTTTAATCAATTACTTTGAACAATTAGGGTATAGGATTTTTTTAGCTACTTTTCAAGTAGGTAAAGTTTATTTTAAGTATTTATTATCTTGAGTTGATATATTTGATTGAATGGAATTGAAAAATTAAATTTTGACTCCATTTTACTTCAATACAAGTATTTTAAGAGCAGCATTAGCAAAAAACAATTCAATATAATGAGTATTATTTATAGAGGTTACTATGGAAACTATTGAACGAATAAAAGAACAAATTAGTGAAAACACAGTATTGTTGTATATGAAAGGCTCGCCAAAATTGCCAAGTTGTGGTTTTTCTTCACAGGCATCACAAGCATTGATTTCATGTGGTGAACAATTTGCTTATGTTGATATTTTACAAAATCCTGATATTAGAGCTGAATTACCAAAATATGCTGATTGGCCTACTTTCCCACAACTTTGGGTAGAAGGTGAGTTAGTAGGCGGTTGCGACATTATTTTAGAAATGTTTCAACAAGGTGAATTGCAAACTTTAGTTAAAGAAGCTGCCGCTAAAAATGCAGCTGAAGGCACAAACGCCGAATAACTTTTTATTAGATAAACAAATTAATTATTGAAATTTTGTAAATAAGCACAATAATCAGTTGTGATTATTTATTTTTCAATACCCCCTTTCTCATTAATAATAGCAAATAACGGAGCATAAAATGAGCGTATTAGTAGGTCGTCAAGCACCAGATTTTACTGCAGCAGCAGTGTTAGGTAGTGGTGAAATTGTTGATAGTTTTACTTTAAGTGAAGCAATTAAAGGTAAAAAAGCGGTAGTATTTTTCTATCCATTAGATTTTACTTTTGTATGTCCATCTGAACTGTTAGCTTTTGATCACCGTATGGAAGACTTCAAAAGCCGTGGTGTTGAAGTGATTGGTGTTTCTATTGATTCACAATTCTCACATAACGCATGGCGTAACACAGCAGTAAATGACGGTGGTATTGGCCCAGTTCAATACACTTTAGTTGCTGATGTTAAACATGAAATTTGTCAAGCCTACGATGTTGAACACCCTGAAGCTGGCGTTGCATTTCGTGGTTCGTTCTTAATTGATGAAGAAGGCAATGTTCGTCATCAAGTAGTGAATGACTTACCATTAGGTCGTAATGTTGATGAAATGTTACGTATGGTTGATGCTTTACAATTCCACCAAGACCACGGTGAAGTTTGTCCAGCAGGCTGGAACAAAGGTGATAAAGGTATGACCGCATCACCAGACGGTGTTGCTGCTTACTTAGCAGATAATGCAGACCAACTATAATTTGTAGGTCGTATTTCAGTGCGACAAAGCAAGCTATAAGTTAAAAACCGCGCAAGCGGTTTTTTTATGTCTACAACTTGTCGCTTGCTACTGGAACTAGCGGCCAGCCACCTAAATCATGCCATTTATTAACAATATGACAATATAACTCGGCAGTTTTTATTGTGTCGTACAATGCAGAATGTGCTTCATTATTATTAAAGTCTATTTCTGCTACTTCACAAGCTTTCGCCAAAACAGTTTGTCCCAAGGCAAGTCCAGCCAGTGTTGTCGTGTCGAAACTAACAAAAGCATGAAAAGGGCTACGTTTAATTTTACAACGAGCTGTTGCTGCATTTAAAAAACCTAAGTCAAAAGCTGCATTATGGGCAACAATTATGGCGCGCTGACAACCAGCAAGTTTCATTTTTTTTCTAACTAATTTGAATAATGCTTTTAACGCTTCTTCTTCATCAACAGCACCCCGTAGCGGATTAGTCGGATCAATACCAGTAAACTCTAGAGCCTTGGGCTCAAGGTTTGCACCCTCAAAAGGGTTAACATTAAACTGAATTGTTTCATCAATTGAAAATTTTCCAGTGCTCTCATCTAAAGACAAAACCGAAGCGGCTATTTCTAATAAGGCATCAGTTTGCGCATTAAAACCGGCCGTTTCAACATCAATTACCACAGGGAAGTAACCTCGAAAGCGCTGAGCAAAAAGTGGCTTGTCTGAGGTTGTTGATTTTATATCGTTTTCTTTATTTTTATCGGTATTCGCTAAGCTTTCTGACATGTGATTTGAAATAGGGTAGTTGAGTAACAAAGTTAGCTTAATTATCTCAGAAAAAAGCTAAGTAAGATAATTTAATTTGGTTAGGTAAATTGTTAACGCATAATTGACAAAAAATGCTAAAGTTACTGAAGACTAAGCCGATACAAAATATAGCCAATTATTAACTTTGTGTAAAACTATGAAAGTACACTCTTTTACAACTGATAAGTCTCTTGTTGAGGCACCCCCTTATTATGCTTTAATCATTAAGGTGTTTTTGGTTGTAGTTGTGTTTTTTAACTTGTTTATGAGCGATGCACAGGCAAGTATTCGTCAATATGGCGCTGATTTAAGTAGTTCACAATGGCAACTCGCCAATAATTCTCGCTTACAGTGCACATTAGCGCATCAAATACCCCATTATGGCCAAGCACGATTTTCAGCGAAGGCGAGTAGAGAACTCAATATGGAGTTTGAACTTGACATGATGCTTTTACCTGACAGCTATTCTCTTGCTCAAGTTCGCAGTGAGTCTCCTAGATGGCGCCCAGGCTATAGTGGTAGGGTGTTAGCTGATATGAAACTCTATAAGCAATTTAATCCTAGCTTACCTAAAAAAGTCGCTTGGACTATGTTAAGCGAATTAGAGCAGGGTATGAGCCCAACATTTTATTATAACGATTGGTATAGCAAGCAAGATAAAATATCTGTTGGTTTATCAACAGCACGTTTTAAAGGTGCTTACCAAAACTTTGTCGCTTGTGTTGGCAATTTACTCAATTACAGTTTTGATGATATTGCTTATACCGTTTTAAATTACCAATCAAACAGTAATAAATTTACTAAAGCATCACAACGACGTATTGATATGATCAGAGAATACTTAAGCTTAGATCCTGATCTTGAGTTAGTACTTGTTAATGCCTATTCAGATAGTTACGGTGGCCGTTGGTCTAACTTTAAACTCTCAGAGAAACGTGCGTTAAAAGTGCGTGATTATTTTGTTAAAAATGGTATTGACGCTAACCGTATAGAAGCAAAAGGCTATGGTGAAAAACGCCATATAGCTTCCAATAATACAACCCTTGGGCGTGGTAAAAACCGTCGAGTAGTTATTCAAATGCAAAAGCTGTAGCTTAAGCATTACAATAAGTCATAAAAAATATTTGCAATATGCTGATAAATTGTTGAATAGGTCTGTTGATTCGAAGTAATCTACAGACCTTTTTTGTATCTTGTTAGGATTATCTAAATGAAAATTTTTAAGCGATATATATTGTTAGCTTTGTTAACCGTATCGCAATTGGTCGCTACCGCTACAGCAAGTGAGCATGTTTTAAATGACGCTTATACTTATGCCAACTATGATCAAGTGATCACCACACACTTATATTTAGATTTAGCGGTCGACTTTGATGAAAAAGCTTTATCAGGCTTTGCTGAATTATCACTAAAGTGGCTTAGTAATGATACCAATACGGTAATTTTAGATACCCGTGATCTCGTTATCCATAAAGTGCTTGCCCAAAATAACCAAGGACAATGGCGAAAAGCGAGTTTTGAGCTAGCAAAACGTGATGACGTTTTAGGCGCTAAATTAACAATTAACGCGCAGTTTAAAGCTAAAAAGTTACGTGTTTATTATAACTCAACTGAAAAAGCATCAGGTTTACAGTGGTTATCTGCACAGCAAACTGCCGGCAAAAAGAAACCATTTTTATTTAGCCAAAACCAAGCGATACATGCACGTTCTTGGATCCCTATTCAAGATACACCAAGTGTTCGTGTAACTTATAACGCGCGAATCACCACTGACAAAGACTTATTGGCGGTGATGAGTGCGAATAATGTACCTGATACAAAGCGTGATGGTGATTATTCATTTTCGATGCCACAAGCGATACCTCCCTATTTAATTGCTATTGGTGTTGGTGATTTGCAATTTAAAGCCATGAGCCATCAAACGGGAATTTATGCTGAGGCTAGTATTTTAGATGCAGCTGTAGCAGAGTTTGATGATACTCAGGCGATGATTGATAAAGCGGAAAAAATGTATGGTAAATACCGTTGGGGTCGCTATGATTTATTGATCTTGCCTCCTAGCTTTCCTTTTGGCGGCATGGAGAACCCACGTTTATCATTTATCACGCCAACCGTTATCGCCGGTGATAAAAGTTTAGTTAACTTAATTGCTCATGAGCTAGCTCATTCTTGGTCTGGTAACTTAGTAACGAATGAAAGCTGGCGTGATCTTTGGTTAAACGAAGGTTTCACCAGTTATGTTGAAAACCGTATTATGGAAGCAGTATTTGGTAAAAATCGTGCCATGATGGAGCAAGCACTTGATGCACAAGGCTTAAACTATGAAATTGCTGAGTTAGCACCGGGTGACACCCAACTTTATATTGACTTAAAAGGCCGTGATCCTGATGATGCCTTTTCAGGCGTACCTTACACTAAAGGTCAGCTATTCTTAATTTATTTAGAGAAAAAATTTGGTCGTGATCGCTTTGATGCATTTGTATTGGAATATTTTGACAGTCATGCCTTTCAAAGTTTAGGTACGGCAAATTTTGTTAAATATTTAAAAACAAATTTAACTCATAAGTACCCTAATATTGTTAACGATGATGAAATCAATGAGTGGATTTATGAACAAGGTTTACCAACTTATGTGCCAAAACCGACTTCAACAGCGTTTAGTACAATCAACCAACAAATATCACAATGGTTAAATGATGAGGTTGAATTAGCTCAATTACCGACTGCAAGTTGGACATTGCATGAGTGGCTGCATTTCATAAATAACTTGCCTATTGATATAAACACTGCACGTATGACAATACTTGATCAGCAGTTTAATTTAACTCATAGCCGCAACGCAGAAATTGCTCATGCATGGTACTTGTTATCAATACGTGCGGGTTATAATGCAGTACTCCCTGCCATGGCTGACTATTTAGTTGCTATTGGCCGTCGTAAACTCATTGTGCCTTTGTATAAGGAATTAGCGCAAACAGAGCAAGGTAAAGCGTGGGCATTGAAAGTATACCAACAAGCACGCCCAGGTTACCATGGCTTAGCCCAAGGGACTGTTGATGGAATTCTAAAAAAATAATATAAGCTTGTTATTAATTTTAAAAAAAAAGGCTCATTAGAGCCTTTTTTGTTGATATAATACTGATAATTATATTAATCGTATTCATTTCTTTTTAGAGGCTCTGTAGATGTCGGAAGCTGAAAACCGCCCAACAAATTTTATTCGTCAAATTATCGATGCTGATCTTGCCAGTGG
>Ga0316207_10001055_pt1 | contig 36902 bp, 26 predicted proteins | sample 6weekpyrite_MG_FD_204943 | JGI IMG/M metagenome (GOLD analysis project Ga0316207, IMG submission 204943) | Microbial mat bacterial communities from mineral coupon in-situ incubated in ocean water Damariscotta River, Maine, United States -... | ecosystem: Environmental > Aquatic > Marine >... | reverse complement strand
GCTGGTTCGATCGCGGCAGCATGCCCTGCCCCAGAATGTGATCAGCGGCCTTTTCGCCGGTCATGATCGAGGGCGCATTGAGATTGCCATTGGTGATGCGCGGAAAGATCGAGCTATCGGCCACGCGCAGGCCATCCACGCCAATGACACGGGTTTCGGGATCGACCACCGCCATCGGATCATCCGCCGCCCCCATCCTGCAGGTGCCACAGGGGTGATAGGCGCTTTCGGCATGTTCGCGGATGAAATCGTCGATCTCATCATCGCTCTGGACGCCCGCGCCGGGCTGGATCTCGCGCCCGCGATAGGGGTCGAAGGCGGCCTGGCCAAAGATCTCGCGCGTCAGGCGCACGCAGCGGCGGAACTCGGTCCAGTCATCGGGGTGGCTCATGTAATTGAAGGCGATATGCGGGGCCTCGGTCGGATCGGCGGAGGCCAGCCGCACCGCGCCGCGCGATTTTGACCGCATCGGCCCGACATGGGCCTGAAACCCGTGACCCTCGGCCGGGGTCTTGCCGTCATAGCGCACCGCGAGCGGCAGGAAATGATACTGGATATCGGGATAGGGAATGCCGGGGGCGGAGCGTAGGAAAGCCGCCGATTCAAACTGGTTCGACGCGCCAAGCCCGCGCTTGGTGAAAAGCCATTGCGCGCCAATCAGCGCCTTTCCCCAGAGGTTGTAATAGCGGTAAAGCGTGATCGGCTGCAAACTGGCCTGCTGGAAATAGATCTCCAGATGGTCCTGAAGGTTCTGGCCCACGCCCGGCCGGTCGGCGACGACATCAATGCCGTGTTCCGCCAGATGCGCGCCCGGGCCGATGCCTGACAACATCAAAAGCTTCGGGGAATTGATGGAGGAGGCCGCAACAATGACCTCACGATTTGCCCGCACCACCCCGATCTGGCCGCCCCGGTCGATCTCGACCCCGGTGGCGCGGCCTTCCTCGATCACCACGCGCCGCGCCAAGCAGCGGATCATGGTGCAATTGGGCCGTTTCAGCGCCGGGCGCAGATAGGCATTGGCAGCCGACCAGCGGCGGCCTTTCCACACCGTCGCCTCCATCGGGCCAAAGCCCTCCTGTTTTTCGCCGTTATAATCATCGGTGGTCTCGAAACCGGCCTGCCGCCCGGCCTCGACAAAGGCCGAAAAAAGCGGGTTGGTGCGCGGCCCGCGCGTGACATGCAAAGGCCCGCTTTGCCCGCGCCAGGCCGGATCGCCGCCATGGCCGCCGGAATGCCAGTTTTCCATGCGCTGATAATAGGGCAGCACATCGGCATAGCCCCACCCGGCCGCGCCGCTTTCCTGCCAATGATCGAAATCACCGGCATGGCCGCGCACATAGACCATGCCGTTGATCGAGGAGGACCCGCCGATGACCTTGCCACGCGGACAGGCCAGACGACGCCCCAGCAGGTTGGGCTCGGGCGCGGAGGAAAAGCCCCAATCATATTGCCGCATGTTCATCGGATAGCTGAGCGCGGAGGGCATCTGGATGAACGGCCCCCAATCGGTGCCGCCATATTCCAGCACGATGACCGAATGCTTGCCATTCTCGGAAAGCCGGTAGGCCAGCGTCGCACCGGCCGAGCCCGACCCGATGATCACATAATCCGCCTGCATGGCCGCCCTGCCCCTTTCGCTGGAAGTCTTGTCTGGTTTCCTCAGGGTCTTAGCGCCGAAAGGGCCCGGTCATCGCGCCCAATCCGGACGCCTTTTCGCCCGCAAACGGCAAATTGCCCGGGTGCCTTTAGCCGTTTTTGGCAGCTATCCCCGCCACATAGACCTGTGCGATGGCGCGATCATCGCCCATCATCTGCAGGATAAAGAGCTCCTCTGACAGGGTCTCGGCCCGCGCCATCCGCAAGGCCATCGCCGCGGTCGCAGAGGCATCCAGCACCACGATATCGGCGTCCGATCCTGCCTCCAGCGTGCCGATCCGCGCCTCCAGCCCCAATGCGGCTGCATTGCCGCGCGTGATCCAGTGAAAGGCGCGCAAAGGATGCAGCGATTGACCCTGCAATTGCAGGATCTTGTAACCCTCGTTCAGCGTTTGCAGCATGGAATAGCTGGTCCCGGCGCCCACATCGGTTGCAATGGCATTGGAGATACCGCGCCCCGCCAGCCCGGCATCGTCAAAGAGGCCACTGCCCAGAAACAGGTTGGAGGTCGGGCAAAAAACCGGATGCGCGCCGGTTTCCTTGAGGGCGTCCATTTCGCGCGGCTGCAAATGGATCGCGTGGCCCAGCAGGGTTTTCGGGCCGACCAGGCCGCGCGCCTGGTAGACATCCAGATAATCGCGCGCCTCGGGGTAAAGGCTGGCCGTCAGGGCAATCTCATCGTGGTTTTCCGACAGATGCGTCTGCACGTAGCAATCGGGATGTTCGGCGGCCAATGTGCCTGCGAGGTCCAGTTGCGCCGGGGTCGACGTGATGGCAAAGCGCGGCGTGATCGCATAATGCGCCCGGCCCGCGCCGTGCCATTTCGCGATCAGCGCCTTGCTGTCGTCATAGCCGGTCTGGCCGGTATCGCAGAGGCCATCGGGGGCGTTGCGGTCCATCAAAACTTTGCCGCCGATCATGCACATGTTGCGCCGGGCGGCTTCCTCGAAATAGGCCTCGGCGGAGGATTTATGCACCGAACAAAACGCCGCCGCCGTCGTCGTGCCATGCGCGATGATCTGGTCATAGAACCGTCCCGCCATATCGGCGCTATGGGCAGGATCGGCAAAGCGGGTTTCCTCGGGGAATGTATAGGTGTTCAGCCAATCCAAGAGCTGCGCCCCCCACGAGGCGATGACCTGGACCTGCGGAAAATGAATATGGGTGTCGATGAACCCGGCCATCAGGAGATGCGGCCTGTGGTCGATCATATCGGCATCCGGGGCGGCACCGGCGATCTGGGCATAGCTGCCGGAGGCAACAATCCGGCCCTCGCCGATCAGGATCGCGCCATCGGTCTCATAGCGATAGGCCGCGCGATCCTCGGGCCCCTGCGGTTCGGCGGAAAAGGTGAGGGTTCGGCCCCGCAGAAGGGTCAGGTTCGAAGTCATCGGGGGTCATGTCCGTTGCTAAAAGCGCGAGAGCACCCAGGGGCCGGGCCCGGGGCGCGCTCGCGAAGGGACCAGAGGCAAACGAAGGAGAATGCCGCTGGCAAGATCGGTGACGGGCCGGTTCTGGTCAATGAAACCGGGCTGTGTCAGGGTCGGTAACATCCCTCATACGCCATGCACTCGCCCCCGCGAAATGGCTGCAATCGGAAAAGACTATCAACAGATCGTTGATAAACACCGCGCGCATCGGCACTATGATGGCCTCTGAGAGACCCCAATGCAGCAAAGGCCCGGCAGATGTCCTATATCGAAAGCCTGCGGCTCTTTACCCGTGTGGTCGATCTTGGCTCGATCACCTCGGGCGGGCGCGACCTGCGGCTGACGCCCGCAGTGGCCAGCAAGCGCATCAAGGAGCTTGAGGCGCATCTGGGGGTGCGCCTTTTCAACCGGACCACGCGGTCGCTATCGCCTACTGAGGTGGGCAAGGTGTTCTATGCCGAGGCGCTGAAGGTGCTGGAGGCGCTGGATATTGCCGAGACCCGCGTCGCCAATTTCTCGGACAGGCCGCGCGGCACGATCCGGGTCACCGCGCCGCTTGGGGCGGGGCGCCGGATCATCGCGCCGCTGGTGCCCGAATTTGTCGCCGCCTACCCCGAAACCGAGATTCAGATGCGCCTGTCGGATCGCAAGGTCGACATCCTGGCCGACCGGCTGGATGTGGCGTTTTTCATCGGCTCCCCCGGTGACAGCACCATGAAGCTGCGCAAGGTCATGACCTGCAACCGCGTGCTCTGTGCGGCCCCGTCCTACCTGGACCGACACGGCACGCCGGCGACGCCGGATGATCTGTTGTCGGAGACCACGAACTGCCTTTTGCTGCGCTATCCCAGATCGCCGGAATATTTCTGGGTGCTGGAGACCGAGGACGGGCCCCGCAAGCTGGATGTCGCGGGCAGATATGACGCCGATGATGGCGATGTGCTGACCGACTGGGCGCTGGCGGGCCATGGCATTGCGAACAAGCCGCGCTTTGATGTTGCCCACCATCTGGATAGCGGCGATCTGGTCGAGGTTCTGCCGCAGACACCGCCGGTTGCCTCGACCTTTGGCTGTCTCTACCCGCATCGCAAACTGCAGGACCCCAAGGTCCGGCTGTTTGTCGATTTCGTCATCGATCATTGCGGCTGGCTGAGATCGGGGCATAGCGCAGAGCGCCTGCGCAGCTGACAACGGCCCCCCCCGGGATGATCCCCGGGAGAGGCGTTTTTCCTAAGAGGATACCGGGCGCGGTTCAGCCAAAGACCTTGGTCAGGGCCCGGTCAACCGCATCCGTGATCTCGTCGATATCATCTGCCGTCGCGATCAGGGCGGGGCTGAAGCAGAGCGTGTTGTTGAAACCCGGGACCGACCGGTTGGTCGCCCCGATAATCACGCCCTGCGCCATGCAATCGCCGACCACGGCCTGCACCTTCTTTTCATCCGCGGGCGTCCGGTCGGCCCGGTCCGAGACCAGTTCCGCGCCGATGAACAAGCCCTTGCCGCGCACCTCTCCGATAACGGCGTGCTTCTCGCTCAGCGCCTGCAGGTTACCCATCATCCGCGCGCCCATATCGGTGGTGTTCTGCAACAGCCCCTCTTCCTCGATGATCTTCATGTTCTCGACAGCCGCCGCGGGCCCGGCGGTGCAGCCGCCAAAGGTCGAGATATCGCGGAAATAATCCAGCGGGTCGGTGACATCATCCTTGAACATCTGGAACACTTCTTCGGTGGTCACCATGCAGGCGATGGCGGCATAGCCCGAGGCCACGCCCTTGGCCATGGTCACGAAATCGGGCTTGATGCCATATTGCTGATAGCCAAACCAGCTGCCGGTGCGCCCGATGCCGCAGACAACCTCGTCGATATGCAGAAGGATATCGTATTTGGCGCAGATCTCCTGAACGCGGGGCCAATAGCCCGGTGGCGGTGTGATGACGCCACCGCCCGCAGTGACCGGCTCAAGGCAGAGCGCGCCGACCGTGTCGGGGCCCTCGCGCAGGATCACCTCTTCGATCGCATCGGCGGCGCGAACCCCGTATTCCTCACCCGACAGATCCCATTGCGCACGGTATTCCATGCAATGCGGCACCTGGACAAATCCGGGCGCGAAGGGGCCGTATTGGGCGTTGCGCTCCTCCTGACCGCCGGCCGACATCGTGGCCAGGGTCGAGCCGTGATAATCACGCTCGCGGTAGAGGATCTTGTTCTTTTTGCCGCCATAGCGCTTATGCGCGATCTGGCGGACCATCTTGAAGGCTTTCTCATTCGCCTCGGAGCCCGAATTTGTGTAATAGACGCGGCTCATGCCCGGCATCTTGTCGATCAGCATCTCGGCAAAGATCGAACCGGGGATCGAGCCTGCGGAATTGGCGAAATAGTTCAGCTTGATCAGTTGGTCATAGACCGCCTTGGCGATGCGTTCGCGGCCATAGCCGACATTGACCGTCCAGACCCCGCCCGACACGGCATCGAGATGCTCCTTGCCGGTGGCATCCCACACCCGCATGCCCTTGCCCTCGACAATGATGCGCGGGTCGTTGGTCTCAAATTGCTTGTGGTGGATCAGGTGGTGCCACAGATGGGCGCGGTCGGCCTCGATCACGGCGGTCAGGTCATTGGGGTTCACGGATGTGTTCATGGCTGTATCTCCCGGATAAACAGGCGTTCTGCCAGCGACAGTGCCGATTTCAGGACCCCGCAGATAGGGCCAGAGGCGGCGCAATCATAGCGCCAGTGCGTTGACATTTTCGGCAGGCGCGGCGATGCAGGGCATCAGTCCAAGCAAAAGAGACCGATAAGTCCAGTCATGGCAATCCCCGTCGACAGTTTCTACCTCGACCCCGATGTCGAAGGAACCCTGCAACAAAAGGTGCAACGCCTTGTGGCGGAGGGGATTCTCTCAGGCCGGTTCCGACCGGGGGAAAAGCTGCCCTCCAGCCGGAAATTGGCGCAGCATCTGGGCATCAGCCGCATAACCGTGACCAATGCCTATACTGAACTGCTGGCCGATGATTACCTGAATTCGCGCGGGCGGTCGGGCTATTTTGTCTCCGATACCGCACCGGTGCCCTCCAGTTTCGAGCCGCCGCCGAAACCGGATCGCGGCGGCATCGATTGGTCGCGCGCCATCGGGCAGCGGTTTTCTAGCCCCGGCTGGCCGGTTCGCCCGTCAAATTGGAAGGATTACCCCTACCCTTTCATCTATGGTCAGGCCGATCCGCGGCTCTTTTCGCATCAGACCTGGCGCCAATGCGCGTTACAGGCCCTGGGGCAACGGGATTTCTCGGTTCTGACGGCGGATTACTATGAGCAGGATGATGAGCGGCTGCTGGAATATATCCAGCGCCACATCCTGCCGCGCCGGGGCATCGCCGCGCGCAAGGATCAGATCCTGATCACGCTTGGCGCGCAAAACGCGCTGTGGATGACGGCGCAGATCCTGCTGACGCAACGCCGGGTGGCGGCAATGGAAAACCCCGCCTATCCCGGCCTGCGCGAGATCCTCAGCCAGACCCGGTGCCGCACCGTGGCGGTTGATGTCGATGCCTATGGCCTGCCGCCGGCGGATTTGCCGGAAGATACCGATGTGGTCTTTGCCACCGTATCGCACCATTGCCCGACCAATGTGACCATGCCGCTTGGCCGCCGCAAGGAACTGCTGCGCCTGGCCGAACAGCGCGGCTTTGTCATTGTCGAGGATGAGTATGAATTTGAGCTGTCCTTTATGGGGGCCCCCTCGCCCTCGCTCAAATCCATGGATCGCAGCGGCTCGGTGATCCATATCGGATCCTTCTCGAAATCGCTCTTTCCCGGATTACGCCTGGGCTACATCGTGGCCGCGGATGAATTCATTCAGGAGGCGCGCGGCCTGCGCGGCCTGGTCCTGCGGCACCCGCCCGGCCATATCCAGCGCACGGTGGCCTATTTCCTGTCGCTCGGCCATTACGATGCGCAGATCAACCGCATGCGCCAGGCCTATGGCCGCCGCCGCGCTGTAATGGCCGAGGCGATTGCCCGCGAGGGTCTGCATATCGCCGAGGATGCGGGCACTGGCGGTTCCAGTTTCTGGATGATCGCGCCCGAGGGGGTCGATACCGAGATCCTGGCCACCCGGTTGGATGCACGCGGCGTGGTGATTGAGCCGGGGCGCGGGTTTTTCGGGCCCGATCACGGGCCGTCGCGCCATTACAGGTTGGCCTATAGCTCGATACATGAGGACCGCATCCCCGACGGCATCGCCCTGATCGCCGATGAAATCCGATCATTTGGACCTACAGAGCCCGCCTAACTGGCCCTAACCGCCGACCCCGCAGACCCGATACCCTGCGCAGCAGATACGCCCTCCCTCTTTCTCTAATCCGTCCCGGAGACCCGCGCCATGAAGATGACGACCGAAGAAGCCTTTGTAAAAACCCTGCAACTGCACGGGATCTCGGATGCCTTTGGCATCATCGGGTCGGCCATGATGCCGATTTCGGATATTTTCGGACAGGCCGGCATCCGGTTCTGGGATTGTGCCCACGAAGGCTCGGGCGGGATGATGGCCGATGGTTATACCCGCGCCTCGGGCAAGATGAGCATGATGATCGCGCAAAACGGACCCGGCATCACCAATTTCGTCACCGCTGTCAAAACCGCCTATTGGAACCACACGCCGCTTTTGCTGGTGACGCCGCAGGCCGCCAACAAGACCATCGGTCAGGGCGGGTTCCAGGAGATGGAGCAGATGCGCATGTTCTCAGATTGCGTCGCCTATCAGGAGGAAGTGCGCGACCCCTCGCGCGTGGCCGAGGTGCTGAACCGGGTGATCCTGAACGCCAAACGCGCCAGCGCGCCGGCACAGATCAACGTGCCGCGCGATTTCTGGACCCAGGTGATCGATATCGACCTGCCCGCGATCGTCGAGTTTGAGCGCCCCGCCGGCGGCGCGACCGCCGTGCAGGCCGCCGCCGATCTGCTGTCGGACGCCAAATTCCCCGTCATCCTGAACGGGGCCGGTGTGGTTCTGGGCGGCGCGATCCCGGCCTCGATGGCGCTGGCCGAACGCCTCGATGCGCCGGTCTGCGTCGGCTATCAGCACAATGACGCCTTCCCCGGCTCGCACCCTCTCTTTGCCGGGCCGCTTGGCTATAATGGCTCCAAGGCCGGGATGGAGCTGATCAGCCGCGCCGATGTCGTGCTCTGCCTTGGCACGCGCCTGAACCCGTTTTCGACGCTACCGGGCTATGGCATGGAATACTGGCCGTCGGATGCCAAGATCATCCAGGTCGATATCAACCCCGACCGGATCGGCCTGACCAAAAAGGTGACCGTGGGTGTGGTGGGCGACGCCAAACAGGTGGCCGAAGGCATTCTGGAGAGGCTGGCAGAAGGTGCCGGCGATGCCGGCCGCGATGCCCGCAAATCCACCATCGCGCAGACCAAATCGGCCTGGGCGCAGCAGCTGAGCTCGATGGATCACGAGGACGATGATCCCGGCACCAACTGGAACGAACGCGCCCGCGGGGCCAAGCCCGACTGGATGAGCCCGCGCATGGCCTGGCGCGCGCTTCAGGCCGCATTGCCGAAAGACGCGATCATTTCGTCGGACATTGGCAATAACTGTGCCATCGGCAACGCCTACCCGTCGTTTGAGGATGGCCGCAAATATCTGGCCCCCGGCCTCTTTGGCCCCTGTGGCTATGGCCTGCCTGCCGTCGTGGGGGCCAAGATCGCCTGCCCCGATGTGCCCGTGGTCGGGTTTTCGGGTGACGGGGCCTTTGGCATCGCGGTGACCGAGCTGACGGCGATCGGCCGCGGCGAATGGCCCGCCGTGACGCAGGTGGTGTTCCGCAACTACCAATGGGGGGCCGAAAAGCGCAACTCGACGCTGTGGTTTGACGATAATTTCGTGGGCACCGAGCTGGACGAGCAGGTCAGCTATGCCGGCATCGCCAAGGCCTGCGGGCTGAACGGCGTGGTGGCGCGCACGATGGACGAGCTGACCGATGCGCTGAACCAGGCGCTGAAGGATCAAAAGGCTGGCAAAACGACGCTGATCGAGGCGATGATCAACCAGGAACTGGGCGATCCGTTCCGCCGGGACGCGATGAAGAAACCGGTCGCCGTTGCCGGTATTGACGCCGCCGATATGCGGCCGCAGAACGTGGGCTGATGTGATGAGATTGGCCGGGTCGGGCATCTTCGGCCCGGCCTGGTCGCTCCTCGAAATTCTGATGATGGCCCCACCGTTTCAGCCATCGAATTCATCCGGCAAAAATTTGCGCAGACCCTATGGACAGCCCCGCGCGAACACCCTAGAACGCCCCCACCCAAGGTGGCCCGCCCACCGATCCCGTGCCCGGGTAGCTCAGGGGTAGAGCAGTGGATTGAAAATCCTCGTGTCGGTGGTTCGATTCCGCCCCCGGGCACCATTTAAATCAAGCTAAAACAAAGACTTGAGGCCATCAGGGTGCTTCATGTCAGGTTCGTCGTTTAACGTGGGTATCGTTTGGGTATCAAAATTTCCGACTATCGTTTGACTGGCACTGATAGGTTCAAAATCTTGGGTGACAGTTCCGAAAACTTGCCACTTCTTGCTAGAGGGCGTTATATGTCGGAAAACAATACAGAATTAGGATCGCAGTGATCTGAAAGGCAGGCCGGCTATGAACATTGCACCCAAAGGTGGCGCTAGATCGGAAGTAGCTGTCTCTCAACTGCTTTTAGATCCACACAATCCTCGTTTCGGGTCTGGTGTGAAGTCCGGTGATCAAACTGAACTCCTTGATCATATCGTCGACAACTTTGGTGTGCTTGATCTCCTGAGTTCGATGTCGGTAAATGGCTTTTTTGATGCAGAGCCACTGGTTTGCGTTGAAGGAGACGCAGACGGAACGTACTTAGTTTTGGAAGGTAACCGTAGATTAGCTGCGTGTATTATCCTTTCTGGAGACCCCAGAGCAGCGAACCAAAAAGCCAAAGCTGAAAAGTACCAAGAGATATGGCGACAACATGGCTCAAAAGCGATTGAGCCAGTGCCCTTTCTTCTTTTTGATCGAGCAACGCAAGAGGCCGAGCTGCTACCCTATCTCGGCGTCCGTCATATAGCTAGCTCTCAGCCCTGGGACTCTTACGCTAAAGCCGCTTGGGTTGCGAAAGTGGTTTCGGACACCTCCCTATCCGTTAAGGAGATCACACAGATGGTTGGTGACAACCATCAGACTGTGAACAGGCTCTTGGAAGGTTACTATCTCGTTGAGCAGATGTCAGAAACGGGCCAATTCGCTCCTGAAATCAGTGTTAAGAGAGGGAGAGGGAGTTTCCCCCATTATCCTTTCTCGTGGGTTTATACTATGCTCGGCTATAGAGCGGTTCGCGACTATTTGAGATTGGAAGATCAAGTAGTTGGGCCAAATCCAATTGATCCCGGCAATCTTGATCGCGCTGGAAACCTTTTTCGAGCAATGTTCGGAGATGGTTCAAAGGGAAGAAGTGCTAGTATTAGTGATTCTCGTGAGTTGGGTGATTTAGCCCGCGCATTTGGCAATCCTGAAACGGCAAGCATGATCATTTCAGGGGAGTCAGTAACTACTGCACTTAACATACTGATACCAATATCGGAGCGGCTGACTAAAAGGCTGGCTGCTATCCGAAAAGAATTACGCGATCTTAACAATGAACTGGCGGAAAAAAGCATAGACGTGGAAGTTGCGGAGGAAATTTTTCCTGCTGCTCAAGGTCTCCGCAGTCAGGCCATAGAGCTTGCTAAGAAGATCTCTTCTATTAAGGACTTCGCTGAAGATGACGAATAATTATCGTTATCGTGGGCGAGATCAAAGAACTACCGTCGACGCCGATCAGGTTGAAAAAGAAGCATACCGGAATGGAACTTCATCCATCGATCAGGCGGTATCTGATGATCGCCTTGCAGGAGCGGTTGAAAGCTTTTCGCCTGACCACGCTGACGACATGGATGTTTCCCTTGAGTCTTGGCAGGCGGACGATCTTGCAGTCGATACCTTGATTGGAGCCACACATGAAGAGTTGTTGCGACGCGCTCAGTTACTCAAAGGCTTGTATCCTTTTGAAATTGACGGGAATACACTTCGGTATACCGGCGACGGATTTGGAATTTACGAGTTTCTGCTTTGCATTTGTACCGCACCAACAATCACAAAAGGTGGATATGTCCGCCTGCCGAGGCTGTTTGAACGAATAGTCGGGCACACGTCGGCAAGCTACTTTGGTCCAGACAATCGTTGTTTGCACTTTGGCTCACCTCGCACGCCAGAGGGCCCGGCGGGGTTTGCTGACGCCGCTGCTCTCCTTGCGGAGCAAACGAATGAGTTTATCTGGAAACCGAACAACGGGCTTGATCCTGCAAATGCGGGCGATCAAGGCGTAGATTTTGTCTTCTGGCCGCCGTTGTTGGACAACCGATCTATAGCTCAACAGTTTTTTTTAGGACAATGTGCGTGCGGAAATGACTGGGATACAAAATTTGACGACCTGAACCTCAAGAAACTATTCAAGTGGTTCGATGCGGCAGTTGTTGATCCAGTAAGGCTTTTTGCGACTCCGTTTCACATAGTCGATGCTGTTCTGATTGAGAGTTCTCGGGAAGCGGGGTTCGTCTTCGACAGAGCGAGGATAGTTGGTGCCTTCGAAAGATACTTGGATAAGTCAAAAATCGAAGACTACAATGAAGAAGTCCGGAGCCTTACACTTGAAGTCTTGACGGAGTAGCTTTGCAGCGGAGGCCAACCTTTGCAGATGCTTGATTGACTATGAGGTTGGAAAATGCCGACAAGGATTCTTGAATTTCATGGGTTCCGACCGCTCTCGAAAGAAAGTGCGGATTTTGCATCACGAAGGTGGTGCCCATTTGTCGATGAGAAGTGCAAAAAGGGTCAGAGTGGTGGTGCTTGCTCCCTACAAGCGCCATCAGCGCCGCCGGTCATTATTTGCCCAAACCGTCTTTATGGAGATCAATTCGGAGTAATCAATCGGATTGCAAGAGATTCGTTTGGCTCCAATTGCGAAATGATCTCTGATATCGAGGCCGAGACTAGAAGACGGGCGGGTGCATTGAACGGGCGCGAGGTTGTCGTTTTCGGTCAAGGCTACAGCGGTGAGGTGGGGATCAAAGCACCAGCAGCTGAAGGGGAAACCGGTTCGTTTAAAGTTGATTTCCTATTGACCAAAGTAGACGCAGACTTGGAGCCTCAGTCTATCGTTGCAGTAGAAGTACAGACCATCGATACCACAAATAGCTACAAACAAGCCTCGACGAGCTATTACGCAGAAAAGCCGCATCCCAGCAAGTGGGGAGAAGGCGGAACTAACGCTGGATTCAATTGGGAGAATGTTACAAAACGAATTTTGCCCCAAATCATCTATAAAGGCCATGCGCTACGCAGAGAAAAATTGGCTAAGCACGGGCTGTTCTTCGTTCTACCTGATCCGGTATTGCAGAAGATTAGGACCCGGATCGGAAGTTCTCTGCTAGAATATCCCAAAGGCCCCGGAACGATTACATTTCATTCATATCAGCTCGCAGAAGAATGGCATGGTGCGGAACGGCCATTGGTCCCAGAAACTGAATTTACCACAACGGTCGAACAGATTGCTTTTGCGTTCGTTTCACCGCAAAATCTACCGCCCCTCGGAATCTATCAGGATACGCTTGCAGCTAAGCTAAGTTCTTTGAGCAGAAAGAAGAACCTTTAGGCCCTTTTTGCGAATACTCTTGTCAGGCTGTGGCCGCGGTTAACTCGTGTTGGCTGTCTTGTGCTTCGGCTGCTTCGAGCAATGCTGCGCCAATGCACCTCCCTAAAAGCGGTGGTACGGCGTTGCCAACCTGTACGAATTGTTCAGTACGTGGCCCTCTGAAGTGAAACCAATCTGGGAATGCTTGAATACGGGCGGCTTCACGAACGGTAATACTACGGTCTTGCTCCGGGTGGATGTACGCACCCCAGTGAATATCACACTTGGTTAAAACCGTGCAGGATAGGCCATCCCACTGCATTCGTCCGTATCGTTTCGTGTGATCGCTTCGTTTTGCACGCTTCATACCCGCTGGAAGGAGATCGTATGGCACGTCACGCCAGCTACCACCCTGCGGAATATACCGCATCCGCTCGATGTTTATGGCGCCTAACTTGGAAGCCGAATGATTGTGAACTAATTGAGAACCCTTCCTCAACTTGCGTTGATACTCCGAAGTTGGGCGTGTCCTATACTTGACAACGCCTTTATCCTCTCCGTTCAACAACTCGGGTAGGTCACTCAAAGCATCCTTGATCGTAGTGAAAGGCTTCAAGCCCTCGCCATGTGTCTTCTGCGGCCATACGATAGGCGATCCAATTCGGTTTCCAATAAAAACTACGCGACGACGCTCTTGCGGAACTCCGTAGTCCTCCGCCCGTAGTATCCTAGCCTCGACATTGTAGCCGAGGCCTCGAATTCCGGCCAAGACCGCTTGGAATGCTTCACCTTCACCTGCGGACATAATGCCTGTAACATTTTCCATCACCAGCCATTTGGGCATCAGGCCTTCAACGATCCGCAAATATTCTTTGAAAAGGTGACTGCGTTCATCATGCATACCACGTTGATGATTGTACACTGAGTAACCCTGGCAAGGGGGGCCTCCAGCGAGGCAGTCCAATTCCTCTCTCTTCAGTCCAGTGGCCTTCAAAAAATCTTGGGCGGTGATGTCGTAGATCGATCCCGGGAGGAACGCTGCTTCTGGGTGCGTGGCAGCGAAGGTATTGCCAGCGTGCTCATCTACGTCATTTCCTGCCAAAATCGAAAATCCTGCTTGGCGAAGGCCCTCCGAAAGGCCGCCAGCACCACAGAACAGATCGATCACGGTAGGGCGTCTCATTTTGAACCTCTGATTTGCCGTCGACCTGCAAAACTAGCACACAATGTCAGCATCTTGGTCGTTTCGTTTTTTTCCATACAATCACTTGTACCAGCTGCAAGCAATATGTCAGCAACATTTGCTTCATGTTCTCCATCTGTTCCTATCAGCAACGGCCTCGGCAAGCAAGATAGGATTGTCGCCAACGTTCCCTCAACAAGTTGAACAATTCATTTTTCCAATGCCTGCCTAGCCTCCTTCTCTGCAAGCGACCCCTTCACCCACTGCCAAGGGGTGCGCGGCTTCCGCGCCTTCGCGAGATCGGGGTTTGCCTTGGCATCACTGGCTGCAGCGCGCAGGCGTTCACGGGCCTCGCGCGGGTCCAGCTTGAGTTCGTCGCAGATTGCTTTGAGCGTTACGATATCAGCCATGTCGGTCTCCTTTGGATCTGATGAAGATCGATAAGACGCAGGCGGCAATCCTGTCAGGGATAACCCCAGCGCATCTTTAGCTTCTCTTGAATTGCTGCTACCACTGATCTCGACGTGGCAGACGCGGTCACGTTGGGGCTTAGAAACCCCGCACGTACTAGGTCGAGAAATCGGCTGAACACCTTTGACCCTATGGTCGGGGTGCCTGTGTTATACAACAGGCCCCGGCTAAAGGCACAGGGACCGTGTACGTGCGGTTTTCTAACACCCCGATCACCAGTCAACATGCGAGGGCGCTCGCAGATCGGGGTAGGATTGGAAGCCGACCTTATCGCAGCGAAGCAGGTTTTGGAGCCGAGCAGATTACTTAAGCCGGCTGAGACTTTAGAACATGTCGCCCACCGAAAAATTGCCCACGGAATTTACGGTTGGTGGTTCGATGGGGCTTTGCCGGAAGTGCCAAGAGATGGGTGCCTCAAGCTTTGTGGCAAGACTTTGCTCTACGTGGGTATCGCTCCTTCAAGTCAAAAGTATGCCAATTCTGGTCGAACGCTGAGCGGGCGGATCAAGAATCATCTATTCGGAACCATTGGCAATTCGACACTACGCCTATCGTTAGCATCACTCTTGCAGGAAGAGTTTCATTTCCACTTTTGGAGGGCTGGTCGAAAGGCGCGGATGACACACGAGAACGAAGGCAGGTTGACAGATTGGATATTTGAAAATGCAAATCTGTCTGTGGCCGAATGCTCGGTGCCTTGGCACCTTGAAGACGAAATCATCCAGCGTGGGCCAGCGCTACCCCTGAACCTGCATAAAAACAGGCGGAACCCCTTCAAACCGACCTTGAGCACCCTACGGACGGCACTGGGTCGCGGCTGACGCCACCTTCAACAAATCTCCAGTAGGTAGAGCGAAACGCGCGCGCGGCGGCGTTGTATTGAGCCAGCAGTGCCGGGGCGTGCCTCGCGCATGGTGATCACACGGCGAACCCGGCTGCCGCGCTGTGTGGCGCGCTGAGGCATGCTTGATGTGTACCGGAAGGTCGGGGGCGAACCCGTGAGGGCCAAGAGGCGCATCAGAGCCATGGAGAGAGCCGCTGGGGGGTGGTCCGAGCACAAAGCCCGTCGATATACCAGAAGAACACGCCCCCCACCCTTCCTTCGCCCGGCGCAGGGACTCGAGGGGAATGTTTGCCGCCAGCGCAGGGTGGCCTCGGCCTTGATCCGGATGAAAGCCCCGTAGGCCCGTGGAGTGGCCCGCACAGAGCGATCTCGATGCCGCTCGGCCTTCGGCCGCCAAAATGCATGCAACGCCCCTCCTGCGCCCGCTCTGGGGCACAACGCGTGGTCCCTATCGGCATCTGCACAGACGCGCGGCACCAGCATGGCCACCCCCTTGGTTTCCATAGGCCGCGCGGGAATTACCCTGACGGGCGATGGTCCCCGATCTTATTGCGCTGGCATCGAAACCAGCCAGTGAGGAAATCGGCAATGACGATACGTGCGACATGGGCCTTCAACGGCCAGACGAAAACCATCTTGGGCACCTGGCACCCAATCTGGTGTCTGCTGTTCGGTCCGCTTTATTATCTATTCAAGGGCATGTTTTGGTGGGCGCTCTTGTCGCTAATCACCGCGAATGGGCTGTGGATCGGCTTCCCCTTGTTCAACCGCGCCATTGTGCTGCGGCACTTTCACCGCAAGGGCTGGGTTCAAGAATGATCTCAAGCATCCCCGCCCATGCAGTTTGCCACCCGAGTGGAACCCGGCGGGGGAGGCAGAAACCCGGCGCGAATGCGGACCGCATGAAAAGACTCAACAATTTGGCTCCGGCTCGCACCCGATAGACTGATACGTAGTCACCGTGTCGCCCTAGACGTTCCCGCCGGACACCCATCGGAGCGCTGGCATAGGGCGACCACAGGGGAATGGGGGGAGGCTTTTTTTATCGAAGCGCGCCCTATAGGCGGACAAGGGGTCAAACATACTGCCGAGATTTTCGGCCCCCAGCCACTTGTCCCTCTTGGATAAGCGTCGCCCGGTGACTCATCTTAAGGCTCTGCCCGAGTGGCTCTAAGGTTCGAGTATCCTTTCGGCACAAAACGCCCCGCCGAACTCAAGGGCGTTTGTCAGCGTGCCAGAGTGCCACAATATCAATAAACACGGTGGCATTCTGCCAGAACGCCAATCATGGTTATGGAATATTGGCATTCTGGCACGCTGACGACTTTCTCACTACTCGGACAGGGACCACATCCAGCCAGTCTTCTTTTGGACGGAATTCACGCCGATGCGCGACCTTGCCCGGTCCAGCGTGCGCTTGCTGATCCCCTGCTCAGTGGCGAGCGCCTCCATGTCCTTCGCTTTGCGAGGCCCGTCGCGAAGTTCACGTTTCAAGAACTCCTCAGCGACGTCCTTCGGGCGCGTCCTTTCGGTGCCGGAGTTCAAATCGTCGACTGAAACGTCATCCGTCCCGACAAAGCGAAGGTGGGGGATGTCGTCTTCTGACTCGCCGAGCGCAAGTTCATAGACCCAGGTCGGGCCTCGTGGTCCCACATTATGCTTGAAGTGTACCATTACCCTGTGATCGTCTCGGCCGGGGTGTTGCCCGATGCGCAATGCCGTTCGTGCAGCGGCGATCATGTCAATGGTCCCACCGCCCTGATACAATGCGTTGTCATGCTTCATTTTAGTCAGGTGGCGGATCAGGATGATCGCGCAGCCGTAGTCTTTGGCGACGGTTTCGATTTTGTCGAGCAGCCCGCGAACTGCAGGCGAGTCCTTGATCGGCGTACCAGCGGGTACAAAGGAGACCCACGGGTCAATGATTATGACCTCGGGTTCGTGCTCGTCGAGTTCGGCCCGGAGCGTTTCGAGCCCCTCGTCGTCGAGAGCTATGCGTCCGTTCAAAACCCGTATGCGCTCAGAATCACCGCCCAAGGCATCAATCCGGGGGCCTGTCGTGTAGGACGGATCGTCTTCTGCGCTGATGTAAAGCACGTTTCCTCTCGTGACCTTCTGACCATCTGGTAGCCTGCCGCCTGTCGATATTGTGGCTGCGAGATACATGGAGAGAAAGGACTTGCCGAGGCCGGGGTCGCCTTCGAGGATCGTTAACATTCCGAATGGAATGTAGGGGTGCCAGAGCCACTGGACTTTCCGGCGTTTCACCGTCGAAAGTGTGACGAACGTTTCCTTTTTGCTCATTGATCCGCCTCCAGTTTTGCGATGATCCGCGATATCTCAGTTTCAAGCGCGTTCTGGTTTTCGCCGTACTTCTCGCGGAAGTATGGACTGGACCAAATCACGCTGGCGATCTCGTCGAGCGTGGCCCTGGCTTCGTGAAGCCCCGCGACCATCGCGAAGATCCTGCTGGACCGATCCGATGCCTGCGCGTGATTGTGCCGGATTAGGTGGCGCGTAGAGGTATCCAGTTGCAGCCGGTATTTCTTCCCTACGGCATGGCGGTCATGCGCGTTGGGGTTCATTTTCAGCGCCTCCGGTTCTGCCGCACTGACGCAGTGTTGACTCGTCAGCGGTTTGGGGCGGGCTGTGATTGGGCTTGGATCGAAATGCACCAGAGGAATGAATGGCGTGTCATAACCCGGCTTGTGATTGAACGATCCCGGCAAGCGCAGAAGCTTGTTCGCTGCGCTGCCACCTTTGTCACCGCCGTGCCGATATGCGAGAGCCTTCGAGAAAGCCGATGCCTGTGCGGGCGAGTGAGGCCGGTCCCAGATCCAAAGGGCTTGCGTCCGACCCGGCGATGTCCCCCAAACCACGGATGGCTGCGGGTCGAAGGCGAAGGGATCGGCTTCATCCACGTCACACCAGCCCAATCGAGTCATTCGGACGCCGGACAGCTTGCGGCTGGGCCGAGCGTATAAATTGGGACTGAAGTACTGGTCATAGCGATGCCTGTCATACCGTTTGAGAAGGCGGTCCAGCCTGATGTCCCCGCTCAACGGCGCGAACTTATCGATCATCTTCGAAGTGCCTTTACGGCGAAAACAAAGATTTGCGAACAGGTCAGGGCCGCTCGTTGCAACCGACTCCCACAGTTCCAAGAGGAAGTCGTATTGCGCCTGCAGAATATCTCTCTCGGGCGCGTTTGCGTTTTCCAGCGCCGGGAAATTGAAGCACTTGGGCCGCCGTTTTGTACCATATGTCATTTCATGTTCTTTCGTTGGAGCATCCAATTGGCGCGTGCGTTTGCACGCCGCCCGTTAGCGGATCGCTTGTTTTGATGGGGTGTGAGCGTCGTTCAGTATTCGGCGTAATGTGTGCGAGCGCGCTCTGCGGCGCGTTCAGCGAGCCAGTCCTCGATATCTGACACGAACCACGCAACGGTGGTTCCGGCCATCCTGATACGCCTCGGAAAGCGGCCTTGCTTTTCCCAGCGCAAAAGCGATGTGTTGCTCACATTGATGCCCATACGCTTGAGATCATCGCGCGTGGCCAAGGTCTTACGACCGTCTTCGATTTTCATGATGGTCCTCCATCGACTAGATGAAGGGGCCGGCCCCAAGGGGTGCATGCAGTCGTAGATTAGCAGGGGCGCTGGACGTAGTCGTGGGACACAACTAGGGCTTCACGTCCCAGATCGTTTCAGACTGAACACCGAGGGTTTCAAGCAATTCGAGGATAGTAATGATGGTTCGAGTACGCGGATCGTCAGGATCGAGCAGCGCTTCAATCTCGGCCATTTCCCGTGTGGTCAATGGTGTGCGCGCTTTCCTTCGAAGGCGATCTTCAATGCTTTCAGCGCTCGCCTTGGGGCCTACGAGATGCTGAAATTCACGAGACGCAGCGCGCATCGATTGAGGTTTTCGTGCGATTTCAGCTTCCCACTCCGGCGTCTGACAATTCTTATCCTTCTTGGCAATTGCTCGGCGCAACCCGTCGAGTTCTCGCTTCCGAACTGCATCTAGGATTTTGAATAGCGCGAGGTCGTCATACACGGGTTTTCGACCAAGCCCCGGCTTCTTCTCACCAAAGAGAGCCTCACGCGCATCTGCTAAACGGTCCATTTCGCTTCTGCGATCATGGTGTTCATTTGCTCGAATTACGCTGAGAAGCAGGAGGTCAACCTGACGCTTGCGCAATTTCGGTTTTGGTGGCGTCATTCTTCGACCTGACCAATTTCATCACGTGTTGCGACCAAGCGCCGAGGGCTTCGCGCTTTTCGTCCGTATATGAATAGACATTGTAGATAGCAGCCACGCCTGAGACCACACCCGTTTTGTGGTTTAGCAGCGCCTCGGTCACGGGCTGGGGAACGCCCAGCATCGCCATGTTGGTGGACATCGTGCGGCGCAGGTCGTGGATGATCCACGGTTCCGTTCCTTCGGGCAAGGCCTTGTCGAGCCGATCTTTCAGGCGACCGAACCCCGAGACGGGTGATTTGCCGGTGGTCGTGAACACGTAGTCCGAATTGAAGAACCTCGGTGTCTTGCGCAGCACCTCAAACATTGCGTCGGTGATCGGCACGGCATGCTGCTTGCCGTTTTTTGCGCGCTTCGAAGGCAAGGTCCAAAGGCGTTTCTCGAGGTCGAGTTCAGACCAGCGCATTTCGGCGACCTCAGCGCGCCTCTGGCCACTAAGGATCAACAACTTCATGCAATCTCCAAAAGGATAGCCTTCGTCGTCACAGGCCGCCCACAGCGCGCTCAGTTCGCCGTCTAACAGCACGCGCTCACGAGGTTGCTCCTTAGCCCGTGGTTTCATTCCGGCGATGGGAGATGCATCAACGATGCCGCTTTCGACACACCAACTCATGAGGTGCTTGAGGTGCGCCAGCGCCCGGTTCGCACTGACCGGTGCTGACTTGGTGATCACGTCGCAGGCTTTCACGACATCGGCGCGCTTGATCTCGTCGATCCGTTTGCCATGCAGGGTCGTGAACTTTGCCAGCAGCGCTTCCTTGCGCTTCCAGTCGCGGTTGTGAACCTTGGCGTGCTTTTCGATGTAATCGGGGATCACGTCGCCCAGAGTCCGCTTGGTTTCGACCTCGATGCCGGTGCGATCCTCGAAGCGGCCTGTCTCGATTTCGTAGAGAACCTGTCGAACCCGTTCGCGGGCGTCGTTAAGGGAAAACGGCCCGAAGTGACCAATCGTTAGACGCGCCATCTTGCCATTGATGCGTTTGTGAAAGCTGAAGGTTTTAGTGCCGGATTTGTTCACGCGAAGAACCAAGCCGGGAACGACGGTGTCGCGGTAGTCTTCTCGCTTCACAGGATTAGGTTTTCGGGTTTCGATGAACTTGGTGGTGAGTTTCTGTATCATAGGTCCATCATAAGAGAACCGGAAATGCCGCGTCAGGGACAATCCTAGTTGGTCTGTAACACTTTGCGGCCAGTTGTTTATGGTGGTGGAAATTGAGATCGGTTCATGTGAAGCTGATGCGATAGAATTCTGTAAAGATCATTCAATGCTCCGTCCGACCCATGCCAAAAAACAGTTCAAAGCCAATCGTGTGTTTTCCGGTCGTCAGGAAGAACGCGACTTGTTCTTGGATGCTTTCACCCAAACGGACGCGAAAGGCACATACCAAATTCTAAACTGGTACGGGGTTGGCGGTCAGGGCAAATCTTCGCTGTTGCGTGAGTTCCAACGTTTGATGACCGCACACAATGAAACGGTGAGAGAGAACGGGGCCGGTGTACGGCTGATACCAGCGAAAATAGATTTCGAAGATGAACGCTTAAAGCGCGTTGACGCGGCTCTGTACTCCCTTCGTCGGCAATTGGCGCAATCATCGGGCTTTGCGTTCCTCACTTTCGACGCAGCATTCGTCGCCTACCATACCAAAACCCGTCCGGGGATGGATATTGGTTCGACATATCCTGAGCTTTTTAAAGGCGAGAAAGACGGGATGATGGACCTGATCGATGTTCTCGATGACCCTTTGACAGTCGCATCACACCTCGCCTCAGCAGCCCTCCCCGGCGCTGGTTTGATATACAAATGGGGATCAAGGCTGACAGGAAAGCTAGCCAAGTGGTGGAAGACGCGCGGAAACGAGCTGATCGCGGGCATCGAAGCTCTGCAACCGGAACAAATCCTTGAAAAGTTGCCTACATTCCTCGGCATTGATTTATGCGATGGGATCGAAGCGAAACCTGACCGACGGCCTGTGGTTCTGCTTGATACTTACGAGGCCCTTTGGAGGAACCGTGGTCAGAAAGACGGTTTGGCCGACCGGCGGGCTGACGCATGGGTCCGCTTGTTTGTCCAAGATGCCCCGGGAACGCTTTTTGTGATCGCTGGGCGAGATCAACTGAGATGGAGCGCGATAGATGAGGCTTGGGTCGAAGTTGTTGAATCCCACCTCCTAGGCGCATTGTCGGATGATGATGCCGAAACGTTTCTTCTAGAAGTTCCAATAACGGAGGGCGATGTTCGAGCCAAAATCACCGGCAGTTCGCAGGGTCTGCCGTTCTACCTTGATCTGCAGGTTTCACACTACGAGACGTTGAAGGAACGGGGTGAAGCGCCGACTGAAGCCAGCTTTGGCGGGACACCGTCCGATATTTTAGCTCGGTTCTTAGAGCACCTTAGTGACAATGACCAAGCGACGCTAAGCCTCGCGTCCTATCTCCAAGTTATTACTCGAGAGACGATGGACAAGCTGGTCAGCGCCCTTCCTGATAGCGCTATAAACTACAACTTTGAACAAATGGTGGCTCGGAGTTCTTTCGCGGAAATTTCGGAGGGAACTTTTGAAATTCACGCGCTGCTTAAGAATGAATTGCAGAGTCGCGAAAGTTCCACACGACAATTGAAGTTTAGAGACGTGCATGGAAAGTTGCACCAAATCTATGTTGAAGCAATGGAAGATAACCAAGGGCCTAAGTATTCATCAGCGGCGATTTTTAGTTTTGATTCCGCCTTCCATCATCTTTTTAAAGCGGATCCAATGAGCGCGGTGAAGTGGCTTCTCGAAGAAAACTTCTATCTTTATATGCGGTCTGCTTGGGGCGAATATGAAAAATTGCATCGAATTTCGCTCGAGTATTGCCGTCACCAAGGCGCTTCACACACAGAGACTGAACTCTCCCTGCGAAACAACTTAGCTGTCTGCCTACAAGAACAGGGTGATAGCATAGCCGCAGAGGCTGAGTTCAAAAAGCTGCTAAAAGATTTGGAGACTACCTCTCTTGAGGGCAGGTTTTTCGCCTCAAGGATACATTTAAATCTAGGATTGATGCACTATGTTCGAGGGGAGACGAGTCATTCTGAAGAGTATTTAGGTCTAGCGACACAAAGGCTCTTGAAAGGCGGAAAGGCACTTGGTTGGCTCCCTGTTCTTGGCCTGTCGGCTATGGCAGATTTGCGGCTGAAAGCTGGGGATCATAAATCAGCGGAAACATTGCTACTGAAAGCAGCTCAAGCCGCTCTTCATCTCCATTCTTATAATAATTACGCTCTTGTAATGGAATTGTTTGGCGAAGTCTTTGATGCACGAAGAGATATACCGCAGGCTGCTTCGTGTTTGTATTTTTCCACTGAAATTCGGCGAGAAAGCGAGCCCTCTCACGCGCCCACAACCGAACGCGAGATCTCAGGCGACAACGCGTCAAACGTTCGCGAATTAGCGGTGATGGAAGTTTTTCCGTTTCCAGATAGGTATTGGGAGACCACGACGTTCAATGCTTTTGAGAGATTGTTGCTACCTCCATGGTCAAATGCGGTAGCTGCAGATAGTCGGCAAAAAACCGGTACGAACCAGTCTGGCTCTTCATCACTTCGCTCGAGGATGGAGACAATCTGGAAGGCAACGAAACCCGAGCTACCACGCGCCATGGAAAGACATCCAAACGAGTCTGAACTCATGGTCGCTGCCATCGATATGCTGAATTCAACTAGTGTTGGAGCTTTGCTTCTTAGAGTCGGTGAGAAGCACGAAGTTGATATTCAAATTTACTCAGCAGAGAGATTCGATTTCGGGTATTTTAGGAAGAGCCGAACTCTGTGGATGACACTCGGTGCACACTGTAAAAGATTGCCAGCCGAGCATATTCTTGGCCTGCTGTATCAACTCAGAACGATTGATCACGAACTAATGGGTTTTGGTTCACCTCCAATGTCTGAAGGGGTTCATGAATTTGCAATCTCTTGGCACGGTCGGTGTCTTGATCGAGTGATTTACTTGATGAGATTCATTCTAGAGTTGCCAGAAGCGGAGAGACTTCATTTTAGGGAGGCCCTCACTGAACCAGCGCGCAATCTACTGGCTGGGGTTGAGAAGAAATTGAGCAAGGAGCGGCTTTTTGACCTTTATGTACCTTTGATTAGTTCGTGGGACCACTGGCAGGAAAGCTAGGGGCTGTTGACGTTCACCTGATGTGAATGATTGTTGCGGCCAGCGAGATGAATGCCTTGAAGCTCAGGTCTGTTTTGCATGAGCGCATCGCTATCCCTCTGTTTTCCTTCAGTTTGCCGAAGTAGTTTTCAATCAAGTGCCGCCATTTGTAGGTTTCCTTGTCAAACTCCGACGGAAACTTTCGGTTGGATTTCGGCGGTATGACCGGGGTGATGTCGCGATTCAGCAGGTCATTGCGCAGCCAATCCGCATCGAAGGCCAGAGGTGGTCGCAGTATTTTGACCAGTTAGCAGCCTAGATTAAGGTGGATCAGAGTTTCATATCAGGCTGCCATTCTCATTGGTTCAGTTTTGGTTTCATAGGCCTCGTCCGGCGTCAAGATGCCGTGGGTCGAATGCGGGCGCTCGGCGTTGTAATAGGCCATCCAGTGCCCGATCCCGGCCCTTGCTTCTGAGCCTGCCTCAAATGCCCGCAAATAGACGCATTCGTATTTCAGCGACCGCCACAGGCGTTCGATCATCCGATTATCGATCCAGCGCCCACGCCCGTCCATTGATATCCTGACCCCGGCATCCTTCAGTGCCTGTGTCCATTCGAAGCCGGTGAACTGGCTGCCCTGGTCGCTGTTCATGATCTCGGGTTTGCCGTATTTGGCCAGCGCCTCTTTCAGAGCCTCAACACAGAAGTCGGCCTCCATGCTGTTGGAAAGCCGCCAACTTAGAACCTTGCGGCTGTACCAGTCCATGATCGCGACCAGGTACAGGAACCCCCGCCGCATCGGGATATAGCTGATATCGACGCACCACACCTGATTGGGGCGGGTGATAGGCAGCCCCTTCAACAGATATGGCCAGACCTTGTGGCTCGGGTGCTTCTTGCTGGTGTTCGGCGTCTGGTAGATCGGCACGAGGCGCATCAGACGCATCAGACGACGCACACGGTGGCGGCCGCATTTGTGACCCTGCCGCTGCATATACCGTGCCATCTGCCGCGATCCGTACCACGGTGTTTCCAGGAACTGCTTGTCGATGATGCCCATGAAGCGCAGGTTTTCGGCGCTCTCGCCAACTGGCTGGTAGTAAAGCCCGGACCGCGTCAGCGATAACAGCTTGCACTGCCGCCGGACGCTCAGCCGGGGATGTTCTCTTTCTATGCACATCTGCCTGCGATCCTTGCTTAGCGATCCCAGGCGCGCTTCAAAAAATCGCGTTCCACCACAAGCTGGCCAATCTTCGAATGCAGCTTGTCGATCTCGGCATCGTTGGCCTTCGCCGCATCGTCGCCGCCCTTGGAAAAGGCCGACGCCATGTTCTTGATCGCAGCCCGCTTCCAGCCGCTGATCATGTTCGGGTGCACACCGTACTTCTTGGACAGCGCGGCCAGCGTCAGTTCTTCGCGGATCGCATCAAGCGCAACCTTGGCTTTGAACTCAGATGAATATCGGTTTCTCTTCGTCATTTCGGATCGTCTTTCTCATAAGTCGATCCACCTTAAGCACTGGTCCGAATTTCCGCGACCACCTCTCGCAGACCGGGCGGCGATAAGAGGGGCCCTGTTCCGGATGAATGGCACCCAGACGACACATCGTCAGAACCAGCTATGCCAGGCTTAAATATGCTCGGACAGGCGCTCAGGATCGCACAGCTCAATACGTCGTCTTGACGGTTTGATCGCCCCCCGCCGGGCAAGATTGGTGATCGTGCGACTGACCATTTCGCGATTGGCACCGATGCTTGCGGCAATTTCGGCATGGGTCGGGGCATCTTCGACGACACCTCTGACCTCAAGGCAGTCGCGCTCCACCGCGAGGCGGATCAGAAACGAGGCGACACGTTGCTCAACCGAGAAGGTGGTCAGTTCCACGTTTTTTGCCGTCAGGCTGCGCACACGCTGCACCAGATCCGTGGTGACGCGCTGTCTGATCTGCGGCACGCTCTCGATCAGGTCGAGAAAGCTTTGCCGCGACACCATCAGGACGCGCGATGCGCTTCTGGCAACCACGGCCAGCGACCGTTCACCGCCATCAAGTGCCGCGATTTCTCCGAAATAGGCCCCCGTCGGAAACCGGGTAAAGATGACCTCGCGCCCTTCCATGCTCCAGTACACGGCCAGCAACGTCCCCGAGAGCAGGAAATAAACGTCGCGATCCTGATCTTGCTGGTTGAACAGAATTTCCCACGCATCCAGAGTTTTCTCCTTAACGTTGAGATCGAGCCCGGCAAGCGCGGCCGCCGTCACCCCGTCAAAAAGCGGCAAGTTAAGGTGGAGAAGATCTTCGCCGGTCATGACGCGGCCAGCAGCGCCCGGCCACGGTCAAGGTCGGGCAAAACCGAACCGGGCGCGAATGCTGCCAGCACCGTTTCGATGCGCCTGAAATCAGCTGGAGCAAGCGAGGCGCGATCGATGAGCGCCCGAAGCGCCCAGAGCGCGGCACCCTGGCGTTCGGCGGTCTCAATCGCCAGATCCAAAGCGCAGAGCGCCTCGTCCTGCAACGCTTGTGCTGCGCAGATCCCGGCATGCAGGCGCAAGATCTCGGGGTACCAGAAATGCAGCCCGCTTTCGCGCGATTGCTGAACCGCCGCCGCTGACGCCTCGAGCGCGACAGCGCCGTCGCCCGAACGCGCCAGTTGGCTTGCGTAAACAGCACGGAAATAGGGAACGCCGATATTGGCCCCGATGGCCTCATAGGTGCCGACGATCCCCTCGAACGTTCGCAGGTGATCGTCGGAGTAGGTATCAGCCTCCACCATCACATGCGCCCAGGCGGCACCGGTCAGCTGCCAAAACACAGCGCCCTGTTCATCGGCGATGGCCTGACCCCGCGCCAGACGCTCGCGGGCCTGTTCGATATGCCCGGCGTAAAACAGCGGCACCGCCCCCCAAACCAGAGCATAGGGGCGCATTGCGGGGATATTCAGATGATCCTGATGCAGATCCGTTTCGGCCACCAGACGTTCGACCTGGTCGGTTTGGCCACAAATCGCGCGGGCCGGGGCCTCGAACATCTGCGCGGCGGCAAAGATATCCATGCCGTAACGCGCGATCATCATCGCATGTTCCTGCAGCACGTATCGTTTTCGGATCTCGGCGATCTTGTCGAACTGATTGGCAAAATCGCCCTGATAGAAGCTTGAGCAATTTTCAGCGGCAAGCGCGGCCAGCCTGAGCTCAACACTGCTGTCGTGGTCACGCGATCGACGCGACAGACTACTCAGAAGATCCTGAAATTCGTCAGACTTCCGGCGATCGGCGGCGATGATCGCATATGAAAAGCTGCCAAAGAGGGCGGCGGCGCTTTCTGGCTCCGGCAGGGCACGCGAGCGCGCGATTTGGTGGACCTGGTCAAAGGCATCGCGCACGGCGGGCGCGGTAAACCCCTGATATTGCATCAAGACCGACCCGATGGCCGTGTAGCACTCGATCTCCAGATCGGGCCGCGCGGTCTTTAGTTCGGGGTCGCTACATAGTTTGAGCGCGAGACGCGCATGGGCCTCGGCATCGGTGAAGGCACCCTGAAAAAGCGCCGATTTGGACGCCGCAAGAAAGCTGAGAATAGCCGCCTCCAGCGCGCCTGCCTTGCGTTGATGCTCCGCCAAAAGGGCCGGGTCGCGGGCAGCGCTTTCGGGAAACTGCGTGAGCAGAACTTCGGCGATCCTGCCATGCAGGGCGCGTCGCGTCTTGCGCAGGATCGACTGATACGCGGCCTCCCCCAACAGCGCGTGGCTAAACGCCCATTCGCCAGCCGATCGTTTCCGCAGCACACCGGTATCGACGAACCCATCGAGAGTTTGCGTAATATTCTGCTGTTCCGGGGCGATCGCCGCGACCATTTCAAGGCCGAAGACCCGCCCAAGCGCCGATACCTTCTGCAAAAGCAGCTTGCCGGGCCCGGCATCGTCAATGCGCTCGGCCAAGAGCCCCATCAACGTTTCCGGCACGGTTTCCTCGGCGCGCGCGGGCCCGCGCAGCAGCAGCTGCTCCAAAAACAAGGGGATACCCGCCGCCCGCTCAAGCAGCCTGGTCTTTGCCCCAGGATCGAGATCGCGTTGGTTCAGACGCTCGAGCAGGCTCGACGCGCCTTCCGCGGTGAGCGGCTCGATCGTCATCTGCCCGATATCGTCGCGCTGGCTGATTGTCGTGACATGGGCATGCGGGCGCCCTGTCACGATCAATTGCAGGCGGGTTTTGTCGTGCCGGTCAAGGATATGGGCCAGGACGTCAAGGCTGGCGGCGTCGAACCAGTGCACATCCTCAAAGACCAGGACACCCCCGTCCAACACCGATTGGATCGCCGACCAGATCGCGGCCTCGATAAATCCTTTCAGCGCCAGGTTTGCGACCTCCGTCAGCAGCGATTGGCCTTCCGCAAGCCCCAGGATCAGCGCCAGGCACCGGTAGTCGCGATCGCTGAGATCCGCAAAATGCGCGTGCAGATCGGCAAATTCAGGTGAATGCGTTGCGAAATTGAAGAGCAGCCAGTCCTTGAACGGCCCATAGCTGGAGCCGACAGTCACGCCATCGGCCACGATAAATTGCTGCCCCGGCACCGATGTCGCAAGCTGTTCGGCAAGCGCGGATTTACCAATGCCAGCCTGGCCGACGATCAAAACGGGCCCCTGGGCTGCGTGCAACGCGGCAAGTTCGCGATCACGTCCAATGATCTCTATTGCCCGCAAGACAGGTCGCTCGATCGGGGATTTTTGCGCGACAAAAAGCGTTTGGGCCTCTGCGAACCCCTTCAGGATCTGGTTCGGCATCGCCGTGACGGGAATTTGCCCCCGCAAGAGGCGTTGGGTCGATTGCGACATGACAACGCTGTTGGGCAGGGCTTTATCCTGCACCCGCTGCGCAAGCGTGGTGACGCTGCCGGTAATCCGGGGCCATCGGTTGCGCGGCGTTTCGGCGCGCACCACCACCTCACCGGTGGCAATCCCTGCGCGAATTTCCACCTTGCGTGCGTCACCAAAGGGCGCGCCAAAGCGCTCCACCGCCTGCTGCGCCGCGTGAACAGCGCGCAGCGCGGAAAGTTCATCCGCTCTGGAAAGACCGAAAATAGCAATCAGACCGTCCCCGAGATATTCGGTGACCTCGCCGCCATTCTCCTCGATAATCGCACCGGATTTCTGGTAATATTCCTCCAGCCATGACTGAAGGTCCTCTGCGTCGGCGGTACTCGCGATCTCACTAAAATTTACTATATCCAGAAATACGGCTGTGACTTGTTTGCGCTCTCCTGTCGGCCTGGCGTCTGCGACGGCCATTCGCCTCCTCCGTGAAATGTTGGCCAAGTCCTGATATTGACCCTAGGGCAATCTTTGCCGGTTCTTTTCTAGCGTTGCAATGCGGCGGCTGTCCAATGGATTTGACAATGTCCAACTGGTCCAGATCCGAAAGGCCCCCGGCAGCCCGCCGGTCCCGGTGGCGGGCTGGCCCGGCATGGCAAGGGGATTTGCCGTCATTCTGCCGGCCGGGATATCGGCGAGTCCGGCATCGGCGACGTCAATTTCAACAGAAGCCCCCGCGACAAAAGCCGATGTGAGGTTGAAATCAAAGGACGAGAACTGCCACTTGCTGAATTTCCCTTCGGTTACAACGATTTGCTCCGAGATCGACTGAACCAGCCCGCAATCGGGTGACGCCATCAACGGCCGGGCAAAGCCTTTCTGCTGATATCGGCCCGACCAAATTGGTGCCCCTTGCGGCGTGGAAACGCTGTAGCTGTCATTTCCCATTTGCAGCTGACCCATGCGCTTATTGTATCCGTAGAACCAGACACCGGCCAGCTGCGCGCCTTTGTTTGTCAAATAGAGGTTGGGCAGATAGCTGAAGACACCCTCATGGCCGTCAATCTCGACATAGTTTATCGCAATTATGGCCTCGAAATAATTACGGTACCCCAACAATCGCGGCAGCACCGACATGCGCACGCCCATTTGCTGATTGGCCAGCATGGCAACAGGATGCGTGCCCTCAGGCGTCAGTGCCTGCGGATGCAGCCGCATCCCCGCGGGCAGGACAGCTTGCAGAGCCTCCGCATCGACAGCGTGAAAACTGAACCAGCCGTCGATCTGCCCGGTGCCATAAAGGGGCGTCAGCGGCCAGGGTGCGGTCTGGGCATAGGGGCTGGCCAGTTTGGTGGCATCTGTGGGGCCGGCATCGGGGGCAACATCGCCTTCACCGACAATTTCGAAATCATGACCCGTCAGCCCCCGCGCCGCGACCAGCCCTGAGATCGTGGCCGCCTCCACGCAGCCGGCATTGATACCACAGCGCGTCCAGTCGCCAGCGATAAAGAGATTTTCAAACCCCGAACCATCGGGCGGCAGGCGGTACTGGACGGAATTGGGAACCGAGAGGACATACCGCTCCGAGCCGTAGAAGTTTTGCCGGAAATACTGTTTGTCGAACTTTTCTCGGCTGGTATCGGCCCCGTCGGCAAAAAGGATGTCACTGTCAAATGCCCCATCCTTCAAGGCACCCGGCCACATACGGGTCAGCTCAGTATCGGCCCACTGCCTGACCCGATCTTTGAACGGGCCGGGATCGACACCGGCATCATGGGCCGGGCTGCAGAAATAGGCGATGGCGCGCGGGCCGTCCTGCGGCCAGTCTTCACGCACCAGCAAATCGGACATGTCGGCCCATGTGTCCAACGGCTCGGCAAAGCCGGTGATCACGGTTTTCAGATCGGATTGATCGCCCGAATTATGGGCCGCGACCAGGGCGTTCCAGCCCAGTTCCTCGGGCGTTTTGGTGGACCAGAACTGCGCCGCATGGGTGGCCACAGTGGGCACGTTTTCCAACATCTCGCGCCAGCGTTCGGAGGCAGCCGAGAGCTCGGGCGTCAGGTAGCCCAGAGACCCGAGCGAGGCCCCAAGGATAACGAGATCGAAATCCCGGCCCCTATGCAATTGATAGGCGCGCCCGGTCGGGGGCGTCTTTTCGCTTTCGAAATCGGTGCCCGAGGCTTTCAGCTTCGCACCATCCTTGAGCTGGTCCCACAAAGGCTCGGAGGGCCAGCAGGGTAATCCTTTGACATCGACCAGCGGATCATAGCCACCCGAAAGCACCTCGGCCTGTTCGACCATATCGATCGTCGCGATTTCGTTCTTATCATCCGACAGCGCCAGATTGGTCGCCGCGTTGAAGAATTTGAACGTCACGCCGCGATGTTTCAGCATCTGGTAATAGGGCCCGAAGATCGTGTCGCCCATGCCGGCCTGCATCTTGTAGAAAAGTGCGCCCTTATAGGTAAGGGCCAGCCGCAGAAGGCCGCGGATGGCGGTTCCGGCACCGACGCTGCGATGGTCCGTCAGGCCGCCCGGATATCCGAACACGTAGTCATAACAGCCCCGGAAAACGGCGGAATAAACCGCCTCTTCGCTCGCGCCATAATGCAGCAGCCACTGGCTGATTTCCCAATCGTCGATCGCATCAAAACCCGCCCGAAAAAGGCCGCTATCGACGGCACCACGGAAAAACGCAAGCGACAGGCTGATCAGATAGTGCATGCGCCGGGCGCTGTCGCTTTCCTCTGCCCTGCCCGCCTGCTGATCGGATTGCCAGTCTTGCGCATGCCGGGCCAGCGCGGCCATCACCATCAGGTCGCTTTTGCTATGACGACGGGCGTTCTGATCCAATGACCGGGCATAGCGCCGCAGATGGTGGACCGGCGTCTCGGCCTCAACCGGCAGCCCCGCACGCGCAAACGTGGCGTGGAACGCATCGGGCAAGCGATGCGCGGTGCTGGTGTCAAACCAGCCACCCAGGTCTTTCATCCAGCTCTCGATGGTTTCCAGCAGCATCTGCGCATAGGCAAACGGGCTTGGCAAAACACCGCCCGTGCCGGGTTGATCGTTATTGGGCTCAAAATCAATCCGCCAGGGATGCAGGGATTTCGTGCCATCGGGGGTCGTCACCTCATCGGCCAACAGAAAATGATTGAGCCCCTTAAAGGCCTTGTCCAACGTGCCAAGCGGCGCATAGGGGCTGCGCAGCCCGGTTTCGTTGAGCTGGTCATAGCAATCGCGCATCAGGCGAAATCCGTTTTCATAAAACCCGGCCCAGATGTGCAGCCCGTGTTCTTCGATCCGCTGCCCCTCGGCCGCGTTGCGCCCGCTGGCCCCCTTGCCGCCCATGCGCCATCCAAGCTGATAGATTGTTATCTCATAGCGCGCCTGCCAATCGGGCAGCTGGGTAATGGCATAGGCGGCCGTGGTGGCCCCGACGCCGGATCCGATAATGGCAATTTTCTTAATCTGCGTTGGCATGACGGACGTCCTTCCTCACGAGGGGTCTTGCGCAGCATCAAACGGGTTTGAATGGACCCGCCCGCGTTAGGCCTTGCCCCAAAAAGTTTTAGTTTTTTTGTATCTACACAAGCACTTGTTAAAACTGAGTTCTGCCATTCAGGCAGGGAAATCCACAACCCCGCCGATGATATGGGCCTTTCGATCGACCGGCGGCACGGTCACCGGCGATGTTGCCGGGGCGATCACCACGGTCACGACATCGGTTGTATGATCGCTACTGCGCACCGCGTAATCGGCCCCGGCCCCTCCAAAGCTGGCAATCTGGCCAAGCTCGATCCGGGCGGCTGGATGTCCCGAAAGCTGCTGCAAAAGCTGCGTCTGATCGGTGCCGTAAAACCGCAACGTGATCGTGGGATCCTGGCTGATGACGAATGTTCGGACACGGGCAAAGCGTTTTCCCGGGCCGAAAAGATCAGACGCAGAATAGGTCGACCCGCTGAGCTGCAGCCCGGAAACATCCTGACCGCTCTTGGTGGCCAGCTGATGTACCACCGAGGCGCTGTACCAGCCGCGCCCGATACCCGTAGAAATCTCCTGCGGGCGGGCCTCGACGAGGCTCAGGCCGGCATAGGTGATGTCCATTTCGACCTTGCTGGCCGTGGCCCAAAGCTGATCCAGCGTGGCGGTTTTCTTGGTGGTCTCCTGGGTCAGGGTGATTTTGAGATCCGCCATCGGAATCGCGCTCAGGCTTTGATGGTCCAGCGTCAGTTTCAGCGTGTTATGCCCGGCATTTTCCAGCGTCACGCTGACCGTCATGCTGCGCGACGCGCTGACCAGATCGGCCCCGATCGTGGCGTTGTCGGGAAACCCCTGATAGGCGACGGCCCAGGATGACACGGTGGTTTGCAGCGCGCCGCTGGCGGCATCGGGGTGCCTGATATGGGTCGCTGCAGCGCTGATTTCAGCAAGCGCGTCGGTCTTCAGCGCGCTGGTTCGGGCGATCTCCTCGCTGAGATTTGACCAGCTTGCATAGAGGCTGGCAAAAGCCGCCATCGAGGGGGGAAAGGCGGGCGGTGTGCCGGGAAATGTCTTGGCTATGTAATCGGCGATATATTGAACCTTGGTCGGCGGCACGCTGCCCATCGCCTGGATTTCCGCGGGGGTGATCTGGCCAAAATCAGCCTCGAACTGAGTGACCAGGTTGGTCGAAGCCGTGGTGAATTTCGTGAGCCGGCGTTTTGCCGCCGCGGCATCTGCGGTGCTGGTCACATAGTCGGTCGAAGCGAGGATATCGGCGAAGATGCCGCTGAAACTGCCACCAGTCAGTTCGCCGGTGCCATCGCCGGGGCATTTGCACAGCTGATCCACGGTGGCCAGCGTATGAGGGTTCCAATAGGCTGAGGTGCCGTATTGGAGGTTATAGGCAAAACCGGACGGGGCGCGGATAACCACGAATCCGGGATCGATCTCGGCACCAAGGACGCTCGAGATTTGCTGACGAATTGCATCGGCGATTTTTTGATTATTCGTCTTCGACATTGCGTCCCCTACATCCCGTCCGAAGTGACCGGGCCGGAGCGGAACCCCGCCCCGGCCCGGCAGCCTGGGTTGCTGCGCCGATCAGCTTTGCGCCGGCGGCGGATAATCGGCGACCCCGCCCAGGACATTGCAGACCTGTTTGTCGGGCGGGACCGTTCCGGTGATTGCCGGCGGTGCCAGCACAACCGTCACGCTGCCCGAGGCGCTGTCCTTATGGACCTTGGTGATCGAATAGCTTTCATCGAAGGAGCCGACCGAGAAGAGGCCAAAGAGCTTGATGTCAACCGATGTGCTCTGCTTGAAGCTCGATTCAACCGATGTCGCCTGATCGGCCGAGAACACCATGGTGATGGTCGGGGCCTGCGAGACCACGAGCGTCTTGAGCCGCGAGAACGCCTTGCCCGGGCCGAACATCTTGGCGACCGCATATTGATTGGACGGGTCGATCTTGAAGCCCGAGACGCTCTTGTCGCCGGACCCCGAGATGATGCTTTGCAGCAACGACTGATCATACCAGCCCTTGGCATAATTCGCGGCAAGCGTCAGCGGATCGATCTGCACGATGGTCACGCCTTCATAGTCCATGGTCACGTTCAGCGACGAGGAAGAAGAGGTGGATTTGTTCCAATCATAGGAGGTGCTCGCGCTCAGGCCGATATCGAAGATGTCGAGAATCGGAACCGTGAACCCGGTCTTGGCACCGATCGAAAAACTGGCATCGGTGGAGTCGAAGTTTGACGCCTGAATGTTGATCGACACTTTGCTGCCGCTTTGCAGGCCGCCCTGGATCTGGTTGTTGGTCGGCATCGGCGTCCAGCCAACATAGAAATCCGTGGCGTTGATCGGCAATCCGCCATTCGCCGCCGACGGGTTCTGTGCATTGTCCATGGCTGCCGCAAGTTCGGCATTGGCGGCCGATTGTGCCCCCAGGATCGTGTTGAGCGGTGACAGAAGTTGCACCGCGTTGCCGATGGCCTGACCAAGCGAGGCATATCCGGCATTCGGCAGGTTGGCAGCCGCGGCCGAGATATTCGAGGTCGACCAATCCGTCGGTGCCGAGCTGAAGTTTTTCAGTACGGCCCCCATGATGGTGGCGTAATTCACCGGCGTGACGGAAAAGGCGGCGACAAAGCCGCTGGAGGTCGCGGTATTTACCACCGCGATCTGTTGATTGGCGATATTGGGATCGTTCACCACTTTCTGGTCGGCGGTGGAATACTGGTAGGTCGCATTGCGCAGGATGTTGTAATAGAGCGTGCTGAACTGCTGATTGCCAAGGGTCAGCATGCCGTTCGAGCCGATCTCGAGCGTGCCGTTAAACGCGTCCAGCATGGTCGAGTTGTAATAGGCAGAGGTGCCGTATTGCACCGCCGGATGGAAACCGGGCGGGTAACTGACCATCGAGAAATTGCCGGGAAGCTGGCTGCCCAAAAGGGAGCCAACCTCGCTGGTGATGGAGTCAACAAAAGCCTGCTGACTTGGGGTGAGCTGTTTCGCTAACATTGGGGTTCTCCACTGCTGTTGGTCACCCCGGGGGGGATGACGGGGCCGGGCTGCGATATGGTTGAGACTGGGATGCGCCCGGCTCTGAGATGATACGCCGCGATGGCCGAGCCGCTCTGTGCGCTAGGTCACCGACATGAAAAAACGCCGCCAAGGAATCTCCTCGGCGGCGACAGGCAAATGCGGATGCTCGGGCGAGGGGAGCCTTGCAGCGCTTGCCTAACTCTGATGCGACGCGGCCCGTCGCGCCCCACTCAAAAGCGCATCAGCAATATCAGCTCGGCCCCGAGCGATTCATAATCATCCATGCCGATACCGTCATAGAAGACGTTGAAATTGAGGCTCGCATTGGAATTCAGCTCCGCCCGCGCACCCAGATCTATCCGTCCCCGGAATGCCTCGCGCTGTTCCTGGGGCCGATCAATGTTGGAGTAGATCCCCGACAGCCCCGCCGTCAGCACCAAGTCACCATTTCGGATATCAACTGGCATTTCGACGCCAAGGCCAAACCGCGCCTCTCCCAGCCTTATGGTCTGCGAGGGAATGATATTGGCTGCACTGTCGACATAGCTGTCCTGCTCATCGATGATATAGGCCAGATCAAGCGACGGGATCACCGCCAACCCGCTTTCGGTGTCATAGCGCCCCTCCAGACCAAAGGTCAGCAGCGTGCGCGTGGTCGAGAACTCGCCATCCGACAGGCCGGTCAAGGTCAGGCTGTTGTCGCTTCGCCCGTGCAAAAGCGAGGCGGAATACACCAGGCGCGTATCGCTCACCCGGCCCACCAGATAGGGGCCGACCAGCCAACCGCGCCCGGTGAAAGTGCCGTTGGTCAATGCAGTGTCGGAATAGTCAAACTGCACCATGGCCCCGATGATCATGCGATCGGTTTCGTAAAGATGCCCGCCAAAGCTGAGATTTCCATAGCTTTGCTCGGCACCCGCATCGGTCGACCATTGGCCGGTTGCATAGATCCAGACCGGGCTGTCGCCCATGGTCGACAGCGCGAAGGTTCCCGCACCCTGGGTCACGTCCACCATCGCGCCCGCGCCGATGCCACCGCGCAGAAAGCCCCGAAGGTCCGGCTGCGCATTGATCAATGCCCTAGAGCGCGCCAGAAGCGCGTCGCTGATCGCTTCTTGTGACAAACCCACGACATTTGGCAGAATGGCCAGTTCAGCGGCCGCAAAATTGGCGTTTCCAGAACCGTCAATCGCGACACCGGCGGCCACATTGACGCGGATGGTGGGCGTGCTGCCGGTAGGGGTCAACGTTGCGCTATAGGATGCGCCGCTGCCGCCAAATCCCGACAGCGTGGCATTCGCCAGGGTAACATCGGCGCTGGTAAAGCCGGTTACGCTTTCGGTGAAGGTAATGGTCAACGTCAGTGTATCGCCCGCGCTATAGCTTGTGCTGGATCCAGCCAGCGACACCGAGGGCCGGGTTACGTCGACCGGCGCGCTGACGGTGATGGTGACGGTATCGGCGGAGCTGTCCTCGATGCCGTCATTCACGATCAGCTGATAGATCAGAACCGCATCGGCGGCCCCGATCGCCAGCGTCGGCGCGGTGAGCGTGGGCCCGGCCACGCTGGTTGAAGAAAGCGCCGTGGTGGGGCCCGAGGTCTGGCTCCAGGTATAGGTCAGGCCCTGGCCCGCATCATTGGCATCCGAGGCCGAGCCATCCAGCGTCACGCTCGCGCCAGAGGCCACACCCTGATCGGGCCCGGCATTGGCGGTCGGCGCGGTGTTGCCCGGCGCGCTGACGGTGATGGTGACGGTATCGGCGGAGCTGTCCTCGATGCCGTCATTCACGATCAGCTGATAGATCAGAACCGCATCGGCGGCCCCGATCGCCAGCGTCGGCGCGGTGAGGGTGGGCCCGGCCACGCTGGTTGAAGACAGCGCCG